>WNGM01000260.1_pt1 | contig 71126 bp, 70 predicted proteins | sample 5400571 | NCBI WGS metagenome assembly WNGM01 (sample SAMN13153378, study PRJNA577476) | soil metagenome | isolation source: 100 cm soil or saprolite under Garry oak tree replicate 2 | place: USA:California | collected 2016-06-15
TGGCCATGGCGGGGGCGACGCCGCCGAAATTGGAGCCGTTCACCATCACCAGCTCCGGATGGTCGGGGTAGGTGACCATGAAGTCGACCGCGGTCGACTGGTTGGTGTGGACGAAGGTCGGCTGATCCGGCCAGTAGTAGGCGAACGGGAAGGTCCCGGCGCTGTTGACGACGATCGCGTCGCCGGACCGCCAGTGCGCCCGCACCACCGCGATCTGCTCGCGCACGTTGGCGGACGGCATCGGATGGCGCGCCGCGTCGGCCGCCGCGGGGATCAGCAGGACCGCGGCACCCACGGCCACGCCGAGGGCGAGCGGCACGGTCCAGGCGCGCGCCAGCAGCTCGGCGATCAGCGCACCCAGCCCGAGCGCGGCGTAGACCGCCGCCATCACCGCGACGAACAGGCTGGTGCGGGCCTCCAGGAAGGGGTAGCGCTGCGCCGCGGCGGCGACCACCAGCTCCACCGCGAGCAGCGGCAGCAGCAGCGCCGCCGCGGGGCGGCCGGCGCGGGCCAGCGACCAGACGCCGACGGCGACCAGCGCCAGCACCAGCCACCACGGCCCGAGGCCCACGGTGGTGAGCATCGCGACCACACGGTCGCCGACGAAGCGCGCCGCCGGGCCGAGGCCATTGTCCAGATGGATATAGTCCGGCAGCCACCAGCGCCGCATCGCCGGATTGTCGCCGGCGCCGGCGACGGTGAGGTAGACGAGCAGATGCAGGCTCCCCACGGCCACGCCCGCCACGCAGGCCTCGGCGGCGTGCCGCCATTCGCGCCGCGCCGCCTCGGCCAGCACCAGCGCCAGCAGGCCGCCCAGGACGACCAGCGGAGCGATGTTGGCGATCAGGATCGAGACCGCGCCGAGCAGCGCCAGCAGCGCCAGCCGGCGGCGCGACCAACCCTCCTCCACCCAGGCGACCAGCAGCACCACGCCCACGGCCACGAACCCCTCGGCCGAGTACTGCTTGAGGTCGTGCCTGGCCAGCGAGGCGGGCACCAGGGCGGCGGTCGCGGCAGCGACCGCCGCCCGCACGGTTCCCCGGCGCCCGAGCCCGCGGGCCAGCATCCAGGCGAGTGGCAGGGTCGCCACGGCGAAGGCCAGCGGCAGCAGGCGGTACCGCTCCGGCCCCCCCAGCGGCGGGACCGCGCGCAGCAGCAGGGTCCAGCCGATCGGCGTGGAGGAGGTCAGCATCCGGAGCTGGCCGATGGGTGCCCGCACCGAATCGACCACCCAGCCCTCGTCCAGCCAGAAGGAGTGGCTCAGCAGGTAGTGCGGCCGGCGGGCGACGACCGCCAGCGCCAGCAGCGCGACCAGCACGACGGGCTCGGCGCCGAGCAGCAGCGTCTGCGCCACGGACCGCCGGGGAGCCACGCGGGCGACCTCCGGGGCGACCTCGACCACTCGCCTGCTCAAGCTTGCCTCCATGCCGCGTCGCGACGGTAGCCACCCCGGCTGGAGCGCTCGCCGGCGAGCAGTCTAAGCAACCAGTCAACGTGGTATCGTCGCGGCTCTGTGCTTTCCGCCCCATTGTGCGCAGTGCCTACTTCTATGGGGCGCCATGTACCTGGAGTGGCCTTCGCGATGACCAGCGAGACTTCGCAAGCCGCCGCCGACGCCAGCACGACCTCCCGCGGGACCGCCGGCTGGCTGGCGAGCCGGCTGCCCACCGCGGTGTTCTGGGCGCTGCTCGAGCTGTTCGTGCTGACCTCCTTCGTGATCACCCAGCCGCTGCTCGACGTCACCAGCAAGGCCCCCGATTTCTTCCTGCTCTACCGGGTCGACCGCGCGCAGATCCTGCTGCTGGTCGCCATCATCACCCTCCTTCCGCCGCTGGCGGCCTGGGCGGTCGAGGTGGTCGCCACGCTGATCGCCGGCGAGCGGGTCCGCCGGCTGCTGCACCTGGCGATCCTGACCGCCCTGTTCGTGGTGCTCGCCGTGGAGACCGGCAAGAAGCTGCTGCCGTTACGGGGCAAGCGGCTCGCGCTGGTCGCGCTGCTGGTGGGGGCCGCGCTCGGGCTTGCCTACCAGAAGTGGCCGGGGCTGAAGCTGTGGCTCCGCTACCTCAGCCCGGCGCCGCTGGTGTTCGTGCTGCTGTTCACGCTGGTCTCGCCGGTGTCCAAGCTGATCCTGCCCACCCAGCAGCGCGCCGCGTCGGGGCTGCCGGTGCTGTCCGAGCCGGCCCGCAGCCTGCCACCGGTGGTGGTGATCTTCTTCGACGAGTTCCCGCTGCAATCGCTGCTGGACAGCAAGGGCCAGGTCGACCGGCAGGTCTACCCCAACTTCGGCGGGTTCGCCGCGGATTCGACCTGGTACCGCAACGCCACCGGCATCGCCGGCTTCACCCCCTACGCGATGCCGGCCATGCTCACGGGCAGGTACCCGGACAAGAGCCGCACGAACGCCGCGCCGGTGGCGCAGGTCTACAGGGACAATCTCTTCAGTCTCCTCGGGCACTTCTACAACCTGAAGGTCTTCGAGACGGTGACGCAGCTCTGCCCGCCGACGACCTGCGGGCAGACCGGCACGCCCGCCGGCCTGGGCCCGGTGATCAAGCAGACGGCGAAGGTCTACCGCGACATCGCCTCGCCGGTCGAGGCCCAGGTCGACCCGACCGCCCTCGGGGAGAGCCCCGCCGCCACCAACGCGACGCCAGGGGGCGCCACCTCGCTGTTCGGCAATCTCAGCCAGAACCAGATCCGGCGCACCGACAAGTTCGTGAACTCGATCCACGGCGGCGATCCGCAGCCGACCTTGTACTTCCTGCACGTCCTGATGCCGCACGCGCCGTGGAAGTTCCTGCCCGACGGGCGCAGCTACAGCGACCCGGTCGGCCGTCCGGTGCTCAAGGGGGGCCTCTGGCCGGAGGCCCTGACCAAGCTCAACCACGAGCGGCACCTGATCCAGCTCGCCTATACCGACAGGCTGGTCGGGCAGATCGTCCAGCGGCTGAAGGACCAGGGCCTGTACGACCAGTCGCTGGTGGTGATGACCGCCGACCACGGCTCCGGGTTCAGCCCGACCGCGCGGTCCCGGGCGGTCGGCGGCGGCGACGAGCCCACCCTGATGTGGGTGCCGCTGTTCATCAAGACCCCGCACCAGACGAAAGGCCGCATCGACGACCGCAACTGGGAGCACGTGGACCTGCTACCGACCATCGCCGACCTGCTCGGCGTCAGCGTTCCCTGGAAGGTCGACGGCTTCTCCGAGGTCGGCGCGCCCAAGCGCACCCGCACCGACAAGTGGTGGTACGCCGCCCCGGGGCAGCGGGTGGTCCGGCCCGGACCGCCCAACTTCCGGCGGGTCCTCCAAGGGGTCACCGACACGCTGGTACGAGCGCACCAGAACGGCGACAAGGGCTTCTACCAGTTCGGCGACACCGCCGACTGGGTCTACCGCACCCCGGCCGAGGTCGGCGAGATCGGCGGGAGCGCCGTCAGCGTGAAGATGAAGGACTGGGCCCGGTTCAACAAGATCGACCCCGCCTCGGCGACCGTGCCCGCGCTGGTGGTCGGCCAGGTGACCTCGGGCACGCCGCCCAAGGGGGCGGTGATGGTGGTCACCGTCAACGGCAAGATCGCCGGGACCTCCACCTTCTACGCGCCCAGGGACGGCGAGCCGCTGACGATGTTCGCCGCCATGGTCCCCGACTTCCTGTTCACCGCCGGGGCCGGGCAGCGCCAGGTCCAGGTCTACATGGCCAGCGGGTCCACCGGCGCGGTGACGCTGCGGCCGGTCAGAGTCACCGGCTAGCTCACGGCGGGCCCGGTCGAGTCCGAAGTTGCGCGATCGACTTGTTTTGCGCGCCGCAGCCAGGGAACTGGTGCCCACGAAGGCGGCCGCACCCGGTTGTGCGAGTCCGGTTCCGTCGGTTGAAAGAATGTCTGTCATGCCTAAGATGTCTGATCCCACCTCCGGCCTGTCAGGCAGCGACCTGGAGCGCGTGACGCTCGAGGGAGCGCCGTTGCACGCGTATCGCGACTTCTGGGAGCGGTCGGCCGAGGTCGACTCGATCCACGCGATCTCCGACCAGGACGACGAGCAGTCATTCGAGGTCTCCGGCCGCGAGGAGGCCGAGGTCCTGGCGGCGCTGCTGCCCGCCGGCGGCTCGGCGCTGGAGATCGGCTGCGGAACCGGCCGGATCATGCAGCACCTCGCCCGGTCCTGCAAGCGGCTGCACGGCGTCGATATCTCCCGCGCCATGGTCGAGCAGGGTCGCAGGCGCCTGGCGTACCTGACCAACGTGAGCTTCGAGGTCGGCAACGGCTACGACCTGGCGCCGTTCGCCGACGAGTCGCTCGACCTGGTGTACTCGCTGTTCGCCTTCCAGCACATGCCCAAGACGACCGCCTACAACTACTTCGCGGAGTCGGCCCGGGTCCTGCGCCCGGGCGGTGTGCTGCGCTTCCAGGTGCCCAACCTGCTGCGGGACGACCATTTCCTGGCGTTCCACCACTTCACCCAGCCCTGGTTCGTCGAGCACCCCTACCCGATGAACTACTACACGCCGAGCGAGGTCTCCTCGATGCTGGGCCACGCGGGCTTCCGGCTGGAGGACATCGACGACTTCATGATCGTGGTGGCGCGCAAGGCCGCCGACGTCACCGCCGAGCGGCCGATCCGCGAGCGGCTCGCCGCCTTCGAGCACCCGTCGCTGGCGGCGGAATTGTCCGAACGCGACCGGCGCCTGGAGGCGGCCACGGCGGAGCTGGAGGCCATGCGGCGGCGCAAGGCCATCCGCATCGCCAACGCCCTGCGCCGCCCGTTCCGCCGCCTGCGCGCCCGCCGCTGATCGCCACGCCTCCCCCGTTCGGCCGGACCTGTCAACCGTCCGGCGAACGGAACACAATGCGGGCAGCGCACGGCGCACCGCAAGCGGGAGGAGACCATGATCGAGCCCTATACCGCTGTCGGCTTGGTCACGACCGTGCGCGGCGTCCGCCGCCGGGCCGAGATCAGGCGCAACCTCGACCACGTCGCCGAGGTGATGGCCGCCGCCGCGTGGCTGTCCAGCCTGGACCTGCCCGTCCGCCTGGTGGCGATTCCCGAGGGCGCGCTGCAGGGCTTCACCGACGAGGTCTTCGACATGGACCACGCCACCTACGCCGAGGAGGTGGCCATCGACGTGCCCGGCGAGGAGACGGCCTTCCTCGGCGAGCTGGCGCGCCACTGGAAGGTGTTCGTCATGGCGCAGGCCAAGGCGCGCAACCAGCACTTCCCCGGGCTGTTCTTCAACGTCGGGCTGGTGATCGACCCCAGCGGCGAGGTCGTCCTGGTCCACCACAAGGTCGCCACGCTGTACCCGGTCGAGCACTCGGTCACCCCGCACGACGTCTGGGACCGCTGGATCGAGGTCTACGGCCGCAGCCTCGACGCCTTCTACCCAGTGGTGGACACCGCCATCGGCCGCCTCGGGGTGATGATGGCCAACGAGGGCTCTTACCCGGAGAACGCGCGCGGGCTGGCGATGAACGGCGCCGAGGTGCTGTACCGGGCGTCCTACCCGCACCCCCACACCGGCAACGAGTTCTTCGAGGTCCAGAACCGCGCGCGGGCGCTCGACAACAACCTCTACGTGGTCGCGCCCAACCTGGCGACCTACTACCTCGAGCAGGACTCCGAGCTGCCGGTCGACACCTTCGGCGGCAGCTCGATGATCGTCGACTACCGCGGGCGGGTGGTCGGGAGCCACCGCTACGGCGCCGGATCGTCCTACGTGGCGGGCACGGTCGACATCCAGGCGCTGCGCGACTTCCGCGCCCGCGCCCAGTGGGACAACTGGCTGAAGGACCTGCGGACCGAGCAGTACCAGCTCATCTACGAGCGGCCCATCTACCCCCGCAACCTCTACCTGGACCGCGCGCCCTACAAGCACGAGGAGTTCCGCCGCGAGGTCATCGACAAGCAGATCGGCAAGCTCCACGAGATGGGCATCTGGTCCGAGCCGGAGCGCGGCGGGTAACCGCTTGCGGGCGCCCCCGCCTGCCGGGATCATTGGGGCTAACCATTAGTTAGCCCAAAGTTGGCCAGGAGGGCGTGGATGGCGAGCCCGGCGCCCCCCGGGGGATGCTTGGCACGGGGGCGCCGAGCGGCGAAGATCTGTCGATGGTGGATGACAGCCACGCGCCGGCCCCTCCGGAGGTCGGCGCCCCAGGGAGCCTGGACCGCGCGCTGCGGATCGTCTTCGCGATCGCCGACGGCCCCTGCCCCGACGTGGGCGTCTCGGAGCTGTCGCGCTCGCTCGGCATGCCCAAGGCGGTCGTGCACCGGATCCTGAAGACCTTCACGGCGCACGGCTTCCTGTCCTTCGACGAGCGCACCAGGCGTTACCGGTTCGGCCCGGGCGCGCTCGCGGTCGGGCTGGCGGCGGTCCGCAACCTCGACGTGCCGGCGATCGCCCGCCCCTACCTGGAGCGCATGGTCGCCGAGAGCGGCGAGACCGCCACGCTGTCGGCACTCCAGGGCAGCAGGCGCCTGTACGTCGACCAGGTGCTGTCGCCACAGGAGGTGCGCCTGTCGGCGGTGCTCGGCCGGCCCTACCCGCTGTACGCGGGCGCCGCCTCCAAGGCGCTGCTGGCGGCGCTGCCAGAGACCGAGCTCGAGCAGTACCTGGAGCGGGTGCGGCTGGAGCGCCTCACCGATCGCACCCCGACCGACCGCCGGCGGCTGGAGGCCGACCTGGCGGAGATCCGCCGCTGCGGCTACGCGGCCTCCCAGGGTGAGCGGCAGGCCGGCGCGGCGAGCGTGGCCGCCGCCGTGCTCGACGCCAGCGGCCGCCCGTTCGGCTCGATCTCGATCTGTGGGCCGGCGGACCGCTTCCCCGCTGACCGCGTGCGCCGCTGGGGCGAGCTGGTCGCCCGTACCGCGGCGGAGCTGTCCGCCGCCATCGGCCATCGCCGCGGCCGGTGGTGACCGCGGCGGTGGGCGGCTACGCGCGGGTTCCCGAACGGTCGCCGCGACCGGAGGGCAGGCGCGCGGGGACGGGCCGGTCGACCGGCGGAACGCCGCGGTCGCTCCAGATCACCGCGACCGTGGTTGGCCGGCGGCGACGGCGGACCACCACGACGGAATCCTCGAGCGCTGTGCCGGAGGCGAGCACGCCGGCCCGGACCAGGACCCGACCGGTGGCCGCGCGCCACGCCCACGGGGCGCCGCCGCGACCGGCGCGGGCCGAGCGGGCCCGCCGGGCCTTGCGGGCCCGACGCGCGCGCTCGGCCTGGCGCAGGAGGTCCTGCCTGCGCTGGTCGGCCAGTTCCTTGGACATGAGGGCGTGCATGATCCCCTCCAGGCTCCTCTCGCTCCCGGTGGCAACAACCCTGCGTGTGACAGGCAAAGTTGTTATCGTCAATCACGACCGTAAACTTCAGCGAGTGACACGTCAAATGAATTTCACCCACTACACGGATGCGCCGGTCACCCTGGCGGTCGACCTGGTGAACACCCTCCAGCCGGTGACCGGGATCGACGAGCTCACCGACCTGGCAGCGCTGCGCGCCTTCCTGCGCTCCCACGAGCAGGACGGCCGCACCGGCGCGCGCGACCTCGAGGCGGTGCGGCGGCTGCGCGCCGACCTGCGCGGGGTGTTCGCCGCCGGCGACGCCCAGGCGGCCGGCGAGCGCATCAACCACGTCCTGGAGCAGGCCGGAGCGACCCCCCGGGTGAGCGTCCACAGCGGCGCCCCTCACCTGCACTTCCAGCCGACCGTCGCCAACCTGGCCAACGCGATCGCCACCGCGGCGGCCATGGGGCTGGCGGTGGTGTTGTGCGACGAGGGCGCCGGCCGCCTCGGCATCTGCGCCTCGCAGAGCTGCCGGGAGGCATTCGTCGACATGTCGAAGAATCGCCGCAAGCGCTTCTGCTCCGAGGCCTGCGCACACCGCGAGAGCGTGGCCGCCTTCCGCGCGCGCCGCCGGCCGGCCGGGTCGCAGGCATGACGGCCCGGCCTGCGCCCAGTGTCGACGAGCTGATCCGCCAGGCCCTGGAGCCGGGCGACCCGGTGGGCGAGCGGCGGTGGAGTGCTGTCCAGGCCCTCCAGCGCCGCGGCGACGCCGAGACCTTCGAGGCCGCCAGGCGCCTGTGCGGCGGCGGCCGGCCGGCCGAGCGGGCGCTCGCCGCGGACGTTCTCGGGATGCTCGGCGCGCCGGAGCTGCCCTTCCGCGACCAGGCGGTGGCGCCGCTCAGCGCCCTGTGCGAGCCGCACGAGCATCCCGACGTGGTGCACGCCGCCCTCTGCGCGCTCGGACACCTCGACGACCCGCGCGCGCTCGACACCTTCCTCGGCTGCAAGGACCACTCCGATCCGGAGGTCCGCTTCGCCGTGGCGGCCAACCTGCCGAGCTCCATGGGTCGCGACGAGGACCCGCGCGGCGTGGCCGCGCTGATCCAGCTCAGCGACGACGCCGACGAGGAGGTCCGCGACTGGGCCACCATGAGCCTCGGCGTCCGGCTGGACGCCGACTCCGCCGAGGTGCGCGACGCCCTGGCCCGGCGGCTGCGCGACCCTGCCGGCGACGTGGCCGGCGAGGCGATGGTGGGGCTCGCCCGCCGTGGGGACCCGCGCGCGTTCGACGCGATCATCGCCGCGCTGGCCGCCGAGGAGCCGGAGGCCGGCAGCCTGGTGGTCGAGGCGGCGGCCGAGCTGGCGGACCCGCGGCTCCACCCCGCGCTGCTGGCCCTGCGCGAGCGCGGCTGGGCGCGCGACGACCCCCGACCCTGGTGGCTGGAGCAGGCCATCAAGCGCTGCGCCCCGGCGCCGAGCCCCTGAGCTACGGCACCCGGAGCAGCGGGCGGGTCAGGCAGGTGGGGCCGCCGTTGCCCTTGGCCAGCTCCGACGCCGGGTAGACGTGGACCTCGCAGCCATCGGCCTCCAGCGCGCGGCGGGTCCGCGGGTTGCCGTCGGCCATGACCACCACCCCGGGCCGCACCGCCAGGACGTTGCTCCCCAGCGTCGCGTACTCGTCCGGGTCGACCGGGATCCAGCGGACCGTGCGCGCCAGCAGCTCCTCCAGCAGCGGCACCGGCGCGAGCGGCTCGAACACCACGGCCAGGTCCTCGGCGACCGGCGAGACCACCGAGAGCAGGTGGAGCAGGCGCTCCGGCCCCTGGTCGTGCGCCAGGTCGCAGCGCTCCAGCACCACGCCCTCGGCCGCCAGGATGGCGGCCAGCTGCCGGTGCGCCTCCGCGTTCGTCCGGTAGCCGCGGCCGGCCAGCAGCGTCCGATCGTCCAGCCAGAGCAGGTCGCCGCAGTCGGCCACCGCCGCGCCGTCGAGCCGCCCGACCACCGGCACGCCGAGCGCCTCCAGGTCGGTGACCAGCGGCTCGGCCTCGGCGAAGCGGACCGTCTTGGCGCTGCGCAGCACCACCGCTCCCGCGCCGGTCATCAGCACCGGGTCGAACACGAAGCAGGCGTCCACCATGCCGTCGAGCTGCGGCAGCAGCACCACCTCGGCACCCAGCTCGGCAAGCAGCTCGGCGAGCCGCTCGTGCTGGGCCAGCAGCAGCGCCGGCTCGGGCTGCCGCCAGCCGGCGGCGGCGAAGTCGCCGACGGTCGTGGGGGTGCGGAGCGCCACGCGGCGGAGTGGCGCGGTCATCGAGCGCACGCCGAAGGTTCCAGATGTCGCGGCCATCGGGTCTCGTAGCGTAGCCGAGTCGGGGCGTCGGCTCTAGCGTCTGGGCTCTCCGAGGGCCAGGACGGCGGTGCGCTCGGCCAGCTCGTCCACCGGGCTCGGGCCCGGCCCCACCACCGCGCCGGCGATCTGGCCGCCGAAGGTGGAAACCACCCGGGCCGGCAGCAGCGAGCCGCCGTGCATCGCCCCGAACACCGAGCCGACGGTGGCGCCGTTGCAGTCGGTGTCCCGGCCCGCCTGCACGGCCAGGCCCACGGTGCGCTCGAAGTCGCCGTCTCCCCACAGCAGCGCCGCCGCCACCACCGCGGCGTTGCCGATCACGTGCATCCAGTGGTAGCCGTCGAGGCGCTCGCGCATGCGCTCGTGGGCGGCGGCCCAGCCGGAGCCCTCGGCGTGCAGCGCCACCACCTCGCGCACCACCTCCGCGAAGCGTGAGCGGGCCGGCACCTGCCCGAGCGCCGCCTCGATGGCCGCGCCGGCGTCGTTGGTGACGAAGGCGCAGGCCAGCAGCGCGGCCACCCACAGCTCGCCGTAGATGTCGTTGCCGGTGTGCGACAGGCTGGCGTCGCGGAACGCCAGCGCGGCGGCCCGGGCCGGGTTCCCTGGCGACACGTAGCCCCACACGTCGGCGCGGATCTGCGCGCCGATCCACTCACGGTAGGGGTTGCGCCAGGCCGCGGTGGCCGGCGGCCCGAGCCCGAGCATCAGGTTGCGGTAGGCGGCGCGCTCCGCCGTGTGGGTCTGGAGCACCGGCAGGTGCTCCATCCAGTGCCGCGCGACCTGGGCGGTCTCGAAGTCGAACCCGTAGGTCTCCAGCAGGCTGAGGCCGAGCAGGGTGTAGTCGAGCGGGATCTGCCGGTGGTCCCAGCCGCGCGCGGGGGTGCCCAGGCGCTGGCCGGCCGCGCGGCCGAGCCAGGCCGCGCCGAGCCGGTCCAGCAGCCCCCAGCGGTCCAGGCGCGGCCTCGGCAGGTCCGGCGAGGGCGGGAGCTGGCCGTGGATCTCGTCCCAGGTGGACGGCTCGCTGTAGCGCCAGCCCGGGCGGTGCTTGGTCTGCTCGACCCGCCACAGGGCACGCAGCACCAGGCTGCTGGAGCCGGTGTCGAGCGCGCGGCTGACCTCCGACTCGACCCCGCTGGTGTCGTAGCCGCTGACGCGCCGGTGCTCCAGTTCGTCGCGGAGCACGCTGGAGAGGTCGAGGGGATCGTGGGGCACGGTGGTCGCTCAGGGACGCGGGCGGGTGGCCTCGTAGATCGCGGCCATGTCCGCGTCGCCGAGACCGTGTGCGATCGCCTCGCGTGGCGCCATCGGATGGCCCTACAGCTCGGCGAGCGCCCGCCGGTACTCCTCGGGGTCGCGCGCCTCGCTCGGCTGGTGGACGATGGTGTGGCGCACGATGCCCCGCTTGTCCACGATGAAGGTGCCGCGGATCGCGAAGCCGCGCTCCTCGTTGAAGACCCCGTAGGCCCTGGCGGCGCCGCCGTGCGGCCAGAAGTCGCTCAGCAGCGCGAACCGGTAGCCCTCGCGCTCGGCGAACGCCTTGAGCACGTAGGGGGAGTCGACCGACACCGCCAGCGTGGTCGTCTCCTCGTTGTCGAAGCTCGAGAGATCGTCCCTGAGCTGGCACAGCTCGCCGGTGCAGATCCCCGAGAACGCCAGCGGGTAGAACACCAGCACGACATTCTTCTTCTCGCGGTGGTCCGACAGCCGGCGCGCCTGGCCGTCCTGGTCCTTGAGCTCGAAATCGGGTGCTTCCTCGCCGACCTGGATGGGCATCGCGTGTGCGGTCCTTTCTGCTCTGGGCGGCCCAGAGTGGCCTCAGCGCAGCGTACCGCTCACCCGGAGGCGCCTGCCTGCCGGCGGCGCCTGTCCCCCACCTGGCTTACAGTTCCCGGCGCAGAGATGCTACGGTCGTTCCGTGAGGCGGATCTACGCCCTGTTACCCATACCATCCGGCAAAACGGACGGAAGAGGGATTGACTGCAAAGCGGCCAGTCTGGCAGAGTCCGTTGCACCGGGACGAAATCAGTTCGAGCCGGTGGACGGCAGGTCGGGCGTGGTGGCGCCGGACCGGGCGCGACGGTCCCATCCGGGGGTCGGGCGCCGACCGCCTGGGCGATGCGGCCCTGCATGGCGGTGTGACCCGCCTCCCGAGGGCGGGTCGGAAAGTCGCCGTTCTGGGGTGAAGGGCCCCGAGGAACCCCACGGTCCACCGACGTCCGTGGGCTGACTCGGGGCCTTTTCCTATGCGCTCCCGCCGCGGCCCTCAGGGCGCGGCCGGGGTGGCGATGATGCTGAGGCTCGAGGCGGGACGGCCGTGGGTGACGGCCATGACCTCCGCGAGGATCGAGAGCGCGATCTCGGGGGGCACGCGGGCGCCGAGGTCCAGCCCGGTGGGGCTGCGCAGCCGGCTGAGGTCGAGCCCGCTGTCGCGGAGCTTGGCCACGAACCCCGGGGTGTGGCGGCGGCTGCCCATCACCCCGACGTAGCCCGCCTCGCCCGCCAGCACCGCGGTGAGCGACGGCAGCAGGTCGGGGTCGTCGTGGTCGGTGAACACCACGGCGTCCTTGGGGCCGAGGCCCTCGACGGCGGCGGCGAACTCCGCCGAGCCGGGCGCCTCGGCGCGGACGGCCATGCCGACGACCTCGCCGATGGCGGCCAGCGCATCGGCCACCGGACCGGCGCTGCCGACCACCAGGCGCGGCCGCGCGCCGAAGGCTTCGAGGAAGACCTCGACCGCCCCTTCGCCAGGCTCGCCCTCGAAGCTGGTGTAGCGGCGGATGCTGGAGCGGTCACCCGCCGCCAGCAGCTCGTGACCGTCGGCGCCTCCGCGCCGGTCCAGCCCGTTGCAGCCGATCGTGCCGGCGAGCAGGGCGCCGTCCGGCCCGAACAGCGCCCGGTTGCCGGGGGCGGACGGTGGGTCCCCCTCGGTCCGCACGGTCGTCGCCATCACCACCGACCGGCCCTGCCGCCGCGCCTCCGCCAGCGCCTCCAGCACGTCTCCGCTCACCGGGGCAACCTCCTGGTCGATCGGCCTCCACCGCCGATCAGCGTACGCCGTGGTCAGGACGAGGGATCGCGCCCGCTGGGGCGCGCTGGCCGGGCCCCCGCGGGCGCCAGCCGGGCGACCGGGCGGCGGTCGGAGGGCAGCCGCACGGCCGTGTCGCGGACCTGGTGGAGCAGGCTGAGGTACTCCCAGCGCGGCATCGGCCGCGCTCCGAGGGTGGCGAGGTGGTCGGTGACGAGCTGCACGTCGATCAGGCGGCCGCCGGCCTCGACGAGCCGGTCGACCAGATCGACCAGCGCCACCTTGGAGGCGTCGGTGGCCAGGTGGAACATCGACTCCCCGGTGAACACCTCCCCGACGCTCACGCCGTACAAGCCGCCGACCAGCTCCTCGTCGCGCCAGACCTCAAGGCTGTGCGCGTGCCCGAGCCGGTGCAGCCGCAGGTAGGCTTCGCGCATCTCCGGGATGATCCAGGTGCCCTCCGGCCGGTACCGCTCCGCGCAGGCGGCGACCACCGTCTCGAAGGCGCGGTCGACGGTCGTCTCCCAGCCCGAACGCCGCAGCCGCTGGCGCAGCGAGCGCGACGTCCGCAGGCCGTCGGGCCAGATCACCCCGCGCGGATCTGGCGAGAACCACGGCAGCGGCATGCCCGGGTGCGGCCAGGGGAAGATCCCCTCCCGGTAGGCGTGGAGCAGCGTCTCCGGCTCCAGGTCCGCGCCGAAGCCGACCAGTCCGTCCCCGTCAGCGGTCGACGGCTCCGGGAACCGCCACCGGCAGGTGTCCAGGCCTCCCATGACTGGCTCCGGTCCTCCGCTGGTTCGTCCGTCACGGCCATACGGTAACGTCCGCGCATGGAGATCGCGGATTTCGAGCTGGAGCGGTACTTCGCCCGGTGGGAGTTTGCCGCTGCCCACCTGCTGTGCGCCAGCGATCCCGAGCCGGTCCCGATGGGCGAGCTGCTTGCCATGGCCGATCCCCAGACCGAGCGGCTGTGGGCGGACCTGCGGCTGCTCGCCGCGCTGCGCCCGACCACCAGGGCGGTGGTGGTGAACTTCCCCCACAGCCCCACCGGTGCGCTGCCGCCACGCTCCACGCTCGACGCCCTGGTCGACATCGTCGAGCAGCGTGGCGCCTGGCTCGTCTCCGACGAGGTGTACCGCCTGCTCGAGCTGGACCCGGCCGAGCGCTGGCCGGCCGCGGTCGACCGCTCCCAGCGGGCGCTCAGCATCGGCGTCATGTCCAAGGCGTTCGGTCTCGGCGGGCTGCGCATCGGCTGGGTGGTCTGCCACGACCGGGAGCTGCTCGGCCGCTTCGCCGCCGACCCGGACCCGCCGGTGGACCCCGCCCGGATCGAGCGGGCGAGGGTAGAGCTGGCGCGGCTGCTCGGGGCCGGCGAGGTGCTGGACGACCCGCTCGCGCTGGCGCTCTACAGCCGCGACGCCTCAATGATCGAGGGCGCCTGCTCGCTGGTGGCCTTCCCCCGGGACCGGGAGGCCACCGGCGCGCCCGCCGTGCTGGTCGCCAACCCCGGCTGCGCCATGCAGATCGCCGCCGGCCTGGCCGAGCGCGGCGCCGGCACGCGCGTCCTCCACGCCGCCGAGCTGCTGGACCAGGCCTACGCCCGGGAGTGACCGCCGGCCGGCCCCGCACCCTGGTTACGCGCGCTGGAGCCCCGGGCTGCCGTCCTCGATCACGAAGGAGGCGGCGGTCTCGACGGGCGCGCCTGGCCGCGACACGTACGGCAGGACGCACAGGTCGGTGCGCCAGGCGGCGCCGTCGAGGTGGCAGCGCAGGTAGCCGCGGCGGCTGCTCTGGAACTTGACGTGCGGGTTGTCGGGCAGCGCCTTGCTGAGGCGCTCCGAGTGGTCGCTGCCGTCGCCGCCCGAGCTGATCGAGGTGCCGACGAACTCCGAGCCCACCACCGGCGAGTCCGGGTCGGCGAAATCGGCCTTCAGGTCGCTGGCCAGGTGCTGGTGCGCGTCGCCGGTGAGCACCACCGGGTTGCGGACGCGCCGGCGGACGATCCCGTCGATGACCCGCCGGCGCGAGGCCACGTAGGCGTTCCAGTCGCCGCCGCTGAAGTCGGTCGCCGGGCCCGCCGCCCGGTCCAGGTAGGTGAAGATCACCTGCTGCGCCAGCACCTGCCAGGTCGCCGGCGAGCTGGCCAGGCCATCCAGCAGCCAGCGCTCCTGCTCGGCGCCGGTGATGCTGCGGCGCGGGTCGTCGCGCACCCGCTCGCAGCGCGGCGACCCGCAGGTGAGCCTTGACCGGTACTGCCTGGTGTCGAGCACGTGGAAGCTGGCCAGCCGGCCCCAGTCGAGCCGGCGGTAGAGCCGCATGTCCGGGCCGGCGGGGACCGAGGCGCGGCGCAACGGCATGTGCTCGTAGAAGGCCTCGAAGGCGGCCGCGCGGCGGGCGAGGAAGGCGGGGCCGCCTTCGCCGTGCTCACCGACGTCGGCGGCCCAGTCGTTCTGCACCTCGTGGTCGTCCAGGGTGACCACCCACGGCGCCGCCCGGTGGGCCGCCTGGAGGTCCGGGTCGAGCTTGTACTGGCTGTAGCGCAGCCGGTAGGTGTCCAGGGTGCTGGCGACCGGGCCGAGCACCTTCCGCACGTCGCCGGGGTTGGCGGCGTACTCGTAGATGTAGTCGCCCAGGAAGAGCACCAGGTCGGGGTCCTCGTCGGCGATGCGGCGGTAGGCGGTGTACCAGCCGTTGGCGTAGTTCGCGCAGGAGGCGACCGCCAGCCTGGCGGCCGGCGTGGCCAGCGGGCTCGGCGCCGTTCGGGTACGGCCGGCCGGCGAGCGGTAGGGGCCGGCGCGGAAGCGGTAGAAGTACTCGGCGCCAGGCGCCAGGCCGTCGACCTCGACATGCACCGCGTGCACGCGCTCGGGAACGGCCCGCGCGGTGCCGGACCGCACCACCCGGCGGAAGTTGGCGTCGCTGGCGACCTGCCAGTCCACCGGCACGGCCCGGCTCGGCATGCCGCCACGGCCGTCGCCGGCCAGCGGCTCGGGGGCCAGCCGCGTCCAGACCACCACACCGGTGGGCCACGGGTCGCCCGAGGCGATCCCCAGCGTGAAGGGATCACCGGCGCCCCAGGGCACGCCGACCGTCGCGGCCTGACTCGCTGCGGCGGCGACCGCGAGCCCGCCGACCAGGAAGGTCCTGCGGCTGACCGCCGCCGCCCTCGACCGCGCCACTCCACCCGCCCCCCGTCCCCGTCGCGATGCTCTGTGGCCCAGCGGTCCGTATCGTAGTCGTACCGCCATGGCAACGACGGAGGAGCCCAGATGCCCGCCGATATCCAGCAACTCCCCGGGGACCTGCCGGTTCCCATCGACGACGGGGCCTGCGACCACCTGACCGGCGTGGCGGTGCCCGGCGTGGCCCTTCCGTCGACCGGCGGCGGCACCGTGCGGCTCGACGACGCCATCGCGCCGCGGACCGTGGTCTTCGTCTACTCGCTGACCGCCAAACCGGGCGCGGAGCCGCCCGGCGGCATGGCCGGCTGGACCGCGATCCCCGGCGCGCGAGGCTGCACGCCCCAGGCCTGCGCCTACCGCGACGAGGCCGAGCAGTTCCGGCAGCTCGCGGTGCGCCTCTACGGGCTGAGCACGCAGGACACCGCCTACCAGCGCGAGATGGCCACCCGGCTGCGCCTGCCCTACGAGCTGCTGAGCGACGCCGGCCTGGAGCTGACGCGCGCCCTGCACCTGCCGACCTTCGAGGTGGAGGGCACCACCCTGCTGAAGCGGCACACCCTGGTGATCGGCAGGGGCCGCATCGAGCACGTGTTCTACCCGGTGTTCCCGCCCGACCAGGACGCCAGCCGCGTGCTCGTCTGGCTCACGGCGCACTAGCGGGACAGCGGCGGGGCGCCTCAGACCTCGATCTTCTGGCCCTTGCCGATCACCACCACGCCACCGTCGGAGATGGCGAAGCGCTCGCGGTCGCGCTCGTGGTCCACGCCGATGCGCGCGCCCTCGGGGACCTGGACGTTCTTGTCGACGATCGCCCGGCGGACCACCGCCCCGACGCCTACGTCGACGTCGTGCATCACCACCGAGTCCTCCACCAGCGCGCCCTCGCGCACCCGCACCCCCGGGGAGAGCACCGAGCGCCGCACGGTGCCGCCGGAGACGATCACCCCGGCGCAGACCATCGAGTCGATCGCCTGGCCGACGCTGCCGGGGACCTCGAGCACGAACTTGGCCGGCGGCAGCGGTTCGTGCCAGGTCAGGATCGGCCACCGGTCGTTGTAGAGGTTGAAGATCGGCTGCACCGAGATCAGGTCCTTGTGGGCGTCGTAATAGGCGTCCAGCGTGCCGACGTCGCGCCAGTAGCCGTGGTCGCGGTCGGTCGCGCCGGGCACCTCGTTGCCCGAGAAGTCGTAGACCTCCGCCTCGCCGCGGGCCACCAGCGAGGGCGCGATGTCGCCGCCGAGGTCGTGGTTGGAGCCCTCGTCCGCGGCGTCCAGCGAGACGGCCTCCACCAGGGTGCTGGTGGTGAACACGTAGTTGCCCATCGATACGAAGGTCTCGTCGGGCGCGTCGGGCAGCCCTGGTGGGTCGGCGGGCTTCTCCAGGAAGGCGCGGATGTGGCGGCCATCGGCGTCGGCGTCGATCACGCCGAAGTCGCTGGCCTCGCTTCTCGGCGCGCGGATCCCGGCCACCGTGAGCCCGGCGCCCGAGGCCACGTGCTGCTCCACCATCTGGCGCGGGTCCATGCGGTAGATGTGGTCCGCGCCGAAGACGATCACGTACTCCGGCCGCTCGTCGTGGATCAGGTTCAGGCTCTGGAAGATCGCGTCGGAGGAGCCCGCGTACCAGCGCCGGCCTCGGCGCATCTGCGCCGGCACCGGGGTCACGTAGTTGCCGAGCAGCGGCGACATCCGCCAGGTGATGGCGATGTGCTTGTCGAGGCTGTGGCTCTTGTACTGGGTCAGCACCACGATCCGCAGGTAGCCGGCGTTGACCAGGTTCGAGAGCGCGAAATCGATCAGCCGGTAGTCGCCGCCGAACGGCACCGCCGGCTTGGCCCGGTCGGCGGTGAGCGGCGCGAGCCGCTTGCCTTCGCCCCCCGCCAGGACCATCGCGAGCACCTTTGGCGCCACCATGGGCATAGCCTATCGCGGCCGGGCGGAGGCGCCGAGCACCCGCGCGATCGACTCGGCGAAGGGTGGGCGCAGCACCCCGGCGTCGGTGATGAAGCCGCTGACCAGCTCGGCCGGTGTCACGTCGAAGGCCGGGTTCCAGGCGTCCGCCGCGGCGGGAGCGACCCGGACGCCCGCAAGGCCACGCAGCTCGTCGGCGGAGCGCTCCTCGATCACGATCCGGTCGCCGTCGGCGGCCTGGGGGTCGAACGACGACAGCGGGCCGACCACGTAGAACGGGATGCCGTGGGAGCGGGCCAGCACCGACAGGCCGTAGGTCCCGATCTTGTTGGCGGTGTCGCCGTTGCGGGCGACCCGATCGCAGCCGACCAGCACCGCCTCGACCATGCCGCGGGCCATGGCCGCGCCGGCGGCGCCCTCCGCCAGCACCGTCACCGGGATGCCCGCATCCAGCAGCTCCCAGGCGGTCAGCCGCGAGCCCTGGAGCAGCGGCCTGGTCTCGGAGGCGAGCACCTGGACCGGCTCCCCCGCCGCGGCCATCGCGTAGACCACGCCCAGCGCGGTCCCGAGCCCGGCCGTGGCCAGCCGGCCGGTGTTGCAGTGGGTGAGCAGACGGCGACGACCGGTCAGCTCGGTACGGCCGAACTCGGCCATGCGCCGGCAGGACGCCCGGTCCTCCTCGAGCACGCGCTCGGCCTCCTCGAGGGCGCGGCGGCGCACCTGGGCGGGGTCGCCGGCGTCGCGTGCCCCGGCGGCGTCACCGGCCCTGGCCGCTTCGCCGCCCCTGGCCGCGTCGCCGCGGGCGGCGGCGGCCACGCGGCGCACCGCCCAGCTCAGGTTCACCGCGGTCGGGCGTGCGGCCTCCAGCTCGGCGGCGATCTCGTCGAGCGCGGCGGCGGCCTGCTCCGCGCTCGATGGCCGGCGCTCGTCGAGGCCAAGCACCACGGCGAAAGCGGCGGCGACCCCGATCGCCGGCGCGCCCCGGATCGCCAGGCGGCGCAGCGCGTCCACCACCTCGGCGACGGTGCGCAGCTCCAGCACGACCAGCCGCTCGGGCAGCAGCGTCTGGTCGATCGCCTCCAAGCGGCCGTCCCGCCAGGCGACCGCGCTACGCAGCTCCAGCTGGCCGGTGTCCATCGCCGCCCAGTCTCATCGCTGGCCAGCGAGGCCGCAACGCGAGTCCCACGAAGATCCCCCGCCAGAGGGAGGCCGGCGGCACCGCCGCTGCCCGATACTGGCTGGCATGGACCTCCGGCCCTGGCACCGCACGACCCGAGCGCTCTGGTCGCCGCTCGAATGGACCCGCGCGCACCCGTTCGCCGCCGACAGCCTGCTGGCGCTGCTGCTGGCGGGCGTGTCGATGGTGCCGCTGTGGCTCGGCACCAGCGAGGACCAGCACCGAGCCCCGAGCCCGGCGGCGATCGCCCTGGTCCTCCTCATAAATCTGCCGCTGGCCTGGCGTCGCCGCTGGCCCGTGCCGATCGGCCTGGTGGTCGCGGCCGCCTCGATCGGCTACGGCGTCGCCCCCTATCCCGACCTCGCCATGCCGATCCCGCTGGGGGCACTGGTCGCCTTCTACACCGTCCTGACCCTCCGCCCGCGCCGCACCGCCACGCTGATCGGCGCCGGCACCTGCACGGTCGGGCTGGTGAGCATGCTGCTGCCGGTGACCAACGCCGACGCGACCGACTTCGCCTTCGTCGCGCTGCTGCTCGGCGCCACCTGGGCGCTCGGCGACAGCGCGCACACCCGCCGCGCCTACACCGCCGAGCTGGAGGCGCGCGCCGTCCGGCTGGAGCGCGAGCGGGAGCTGGAGGCAGAGCGCGCAGCCGCGGACGAGCGCACCCGCATCGCCAGGGAGCTGCACGACGTCATCGCCCACCACGTCAGCATGATGGTGGTCCAGGCCGAGGCCGGGCCGGTGGTCGTGGAGCGGGACCCCGGGACGGCCGCGCAGGCGTTCGACTCGATCAGCGCGATCGGCCGCCAGGCGCTGGGTGAGATGCGCCGGCTGCTCGGCGTGCTGCGCTCCGACGACGACCGCTCCGGCCCGAGCCTGGGCCCGCAGCCCGGCCTCGACCAGCTCCCGCTTCTGGTCGAGCAGGTCAGGCAGGCGGGATTGGAGGCGCGGCTCGAGATCCAGGGCGAGCCCCGCCCCCTGCCGCCCGGGATGGACCTGTCGGCCTACCGGATCGTCCAGGAGGCCCTCACCAACGCCGTCAGGCACGCCGGTCCGGGCACCGCGCGCGTGCTGATCCGCTACGGCGACGACGACCTGCGCCTGGAGGTCCGCGACGACGGGCTCGGCGGCAGGCCCGGCAACGGCGCCGGCCACGGCCTGATCGGCATGCGCGAGCGGGTCAACCTGTTCGGCGGCGAGCTGGACGCCGGCCCCCGCCCCGACGGCGGCTTCGCGGTCGCCGCACGCCTGCCACTGCCCTCCGGGTAGCTCAGCCCTACCTTTCCTGTTGGCCCCCCGTTGCACATTGAGCATGTGCAAAACGCATATGCGGATCTCATGTACTGAATTGGGGTATTCAGGGTCCAAAACTAGCAATCGCGGAGAGCGAGTGCTTACTATCAGGTTGTGCCGCTTCACTTCTGAGCCGGTCCGGAGCAGCTCTTGATCGTCGCTCGGCGACTTGTTGGGAGTGGTGAGCATGCCCGCAGCGAGCAGTGACGACCGTCACACCAGCCCACCGCTCCTCCTGCGCCGCCTTGGCGGCGAACTGCGGCGCCTGCGCGAGGAAGTGGGGCTGACCACTGACCAAGTCGCTAGCGGGCTCTATTGCTCACCCTCGAAGATCTCCCGCCTCGAGACCGGCCGCGTGAGGGCCAGCTTCCGCGACGTCAGAGACATCCTCGACCTCTACAGGGTCCCCGAGCAGCAACGGGCGAGCCTCTACCAGCTCGCCGACGAGGCAAGACAAAGAGACCGCTGGTGGCACTCGCGCAGAGACGTCCCTGACGTCAGAACCTTCATGAGCTTCGAGCGAGCCACGAATTCCATACGGATCTTCGAATCCTTGGCCATTCCGGGACTGCTGCAGGTAGAGGGATATGCACGGTTGATCACCCGAGCGCTCCTGCCCGATCTCAATGATCAGGAGGTCACGCGCCACGTCGAGCTGCGAATGGAACGGCAAGAGTTGCTGAAGAGAAGGGACGCTCCCGTTCTACAGGTCGTCCTCGACGAAGCAACCATCCAACGGCTTGTCGGCATGCCCGAGGTCATAGATGACCAACTCGCCCGACTGCGGCTCGCCGCGCAGATGTCCAATATCACGCTCCAGGTGCTGCCCTTCCGCGCCGGAACTCAAGAGGGCATGAGCGGGTCGTTCATGATCCTCGGCTTCCCTCACGAGGCCGATCAGGACGTGATCTTCGTTGAGCTTCCCGCGGGACAACTCTATCTCGACGACGAAGATCACCTTCGTCGTTACACGCGCGTGTTCGAGCGTCTTCAGGCCGGAGCGCTCAGCGGTGAGGAGTCGACCGCTTTCATGGCAGTCTTCGCGAGAGCGCGGGATCTCCACGACCTAGAGGTGCCAGTGGACGACTAAGGGAGGTCGAACTCTCCAGCACGGACCGCGGTGACAAAAGCCATCCACTCCGGGAAATCAAACCGAAGTGTCGGGCCGGCGATATTCTTCGAACTACGGACAAGAACCTGCTGCTCGACCAGCGCCACTTCTACGCAATCAGTATTCGCGCAGAAGCTGGCCTTCATCCACACCGCATTGTTCTCATCCGACTTTGTCATAACATCGCCTTTGAGGGTAATATCCGTTACGTCCAGGACAGCAAGGAATATTACTCAGATCATTCTTGAAGGTCAAATCGTGCGCAAAATTGTCCTTCGTACGCAGATCTCCGCGGCTAGGCGCAATGGACTCAATTGCCTACGTGAAGCTTCATGAAGCGTACTACGTAGAGCCAATGCGGCCCTGCTCCCTGCGCCTCCGTTACCACTCTGGTATCTGAGGATCAGCCGGAATCGAAATCTCGAACCCGTTCGGGCAAGGATCGTCCGTGGACGTGGAAGATGAGCGAGTGGTCACCGATCCGATCGGAATACCGATCTCTCCTCGTAATAGACATCGAAGCCTACAGTGCTCGAGACCGCAATGATGCGGTCCGGTCACGACTGAGAGCGGCGTTGCGACAGCTCATCGCACGCGCCATTGATGAGGCCGGCATCGAACCAGCTCAATACACCGCGCAGACCACCGGAGACGGTCTGCTCATCACCATCGATCCGGCGGTTGGCAAACCCCGGATTCTGCGACAGGCAATCGATGCCCTCTCGCTCGGACTTCGCAGGCACAATCGCCTGGCGGTCGCCGTCGAGCGCCTGCGAATTCGAGTCGTGGTACACGCCGCAGATCTTCTTATCGATTCCGACGGACCACTTGGAGACCAAGTCAACCTAGCGTTTCGGCTTCTCGACGCTCGAGAGCTTGGAACATTGTTGGAGCGTGCCGACGGACCAATGCTGCTCTGTGTTTCGGACATTCTCTATCGGCAGGTGATCTTCCAGCGACATGAAGGGCTGGACCCTGCCGACTTCGAATCGATATGGATCGAATCGGAGGGCATCCGTGAACTCGGTTGGGTGTGCGCACCCGGCGAGTCGGGGTTGGTCGCCGGTAGCGGATCGCCCCCTGCGTGATGCCTCCCATTGGTCAGTCCGGGTCGATGCCGAAGACGTCGGTAAGTCCCTTGCGGCCCTGGTCGGTGAGGTGGACGGCGCGGCTGCGCTCGGCACGCCGGATCCAGCCGAGATCGAACAGACGGTTGGTGAGCGCCGCGCCGACGGCGCCGGCCAGGTGCGGGCGCTGCTCGCTCCAGTCGATGCAGTAGCGGACGGCGGGGCGCCGCGGCGGCAGGGCGTCGAGGTCGACGCCGAACTCCTCGAGGAACACCGCGCCCTTCTCGGTGACCCCGAAGCGGATGGCGCGGCCGGGCGAGGACAGCCGGTCGCCGGGCGCCAGCCCTTCGTCGAGGTGGTCGGGCTCCAGGAACTCCCGCTCCAGCAGCGCGTCCATCACCGCCACGCCGGCCCGGCCGGCCAGGTGGTCGTAGCAGGTGCGGGCCGAGCGCAGCGCATGCGCCCGGGTCCCCTCCCGCAGCGACCGCACCGGCGACGGCGGCGCCACCCTCGCCAGCGCCTCCAGGAGGTCGGCCACGTCCGGGCCGGCCAGCCGGAAGTAGCGGTGCCGGCTGTGCCGCTCCACGGTGAGCAGCCCAGCGCGCACCAGCTTCGAGAGGTGCTCGCTGGCGGTCGACGGCGCCACGCCCGCCTCCGCCGCGAGCATGCTGGCCGGCAGGGCGCGACCGTCCCCGAGCGCCGCCAGCACCCGGCAGCGGCCGGGGTCTGCCAGCACCGAGGCGATCGCCGAGATATTCGTGTCTCCGTGCATGCGCGCATCCTACCGCGACGACCCTTCGGCTCAGGCCGAAATGCCGCTTCTCAGGAAGCCCCTGGCTGGATGAGGCCGGCCTCGTAGGCGAGGATCACGGCGTGGATGCGGTCGCGCAGCCCCAGCTTGGAGAGCACGTTGCCGACGTGGGTCTTGACGGTCTGCTCGCTGATCACCAGCTCGGCGGCGATCTCGGCGTTGGAGTGCCCGCGGCACATCAGCCCGAGGACCTCCCGCTCCCTGGCGGTCAGCATCTCCAGCGCGGCCGGGGCGGCGCGGACCGGCCGCGGCCGCCTGGCGAACTCGCCGATCAGCCGCTTGGTGATCGACGGCGCCAGCAGCGCCTCGCCGGCAGCCACCACCCGCACCGCCGCAACCAGGTCCTCGCGGCGGACGTCCTTGAGCAGGAAGCCGCTGGCCCCGGCGCGCAGCGCCTCGTAGACGTATTCGTCCAGGTCGAAGGTCGTCAGGATCAGCACCTTCGTGGGGTTGGCGACGCCCGGCCCCGCAAGCCGCCTGGTCGCCTCGAGCCCGTCCAGCCGCGGCATGCGCACGTCCATCAGCACCACATCGGGCTCCAGGCGGCGCGCGGCCTCCACCGCCTCCAGCCCGTCGACGGCCTCGCCGACGACCTCGACGTCAGCTTGCGCTTCCAGGATCATCCGGAAGCCGGCGCGAACCAGCCCCTGGTCGTCGACCACCAGAACGCTGATCATGTATCGGTCCCGCGCCCGATGACCTGCGCTGACAAGGGACGGCGACGGCGCGGACCGCGGATACGTGACCAGCGTTCTCGAACCCGGATCACCGGCTCACTCCGGGGCTGGCCCATTGAAGTTGGGCGTCCGCTTGGCGCGCAGCGAGGCGACGCCCTCGCGGACGTCCGGGCCGCCGAAGCCCATGAACTCGAGCGCGAGCGAGGTGTCGAAGCTGGGGCCGGCGAGCCGCAGCCAGTTGTTCAGCGCGTACTTGGTCCAGCGGATCGCACTCGGCGAGCCGGCCGCCAGCTTGCCGGCGACCTCCAGGGCGGTCTCGTGGAGCCGCTCGTCGTCGACGCACAGCGACACCAGCCCGATGCGCTCCGCCTCCTCGCCCGACAGGGGCTCGCACAGCAGCAGGTGGTACTTGGCCTTGGCGAGACCGCACAGCAGCGGCCAGACGATCGCCGCGTGGTCGCCAGCGGCCACGCCGAGCCGGGTGTGCCCGTCGATGATGCGGGCTCCCCGGGCGGCGATGGAGACGTCGGCGAGCAGGCCGACGACCAGGCCGGCCCCGACCGCCGGCCCGGCCATCGCCGACACCACGGGCTTGGCGCAGTTGACCACGTTGTAGACCAGGTCGCGCGCCTCCCGGAGCACCTGGATGCGGGTGGCGAAGTCCTCGGTCATCGCCTCGATCAGGTCGAGGTCGCCGCCGGAGGAGAAGGCCTCGCCCGCGCCGCGCACGATCACGGCGCGGACCTCTGGGTCCTGGTCGATGGTGAGCCAGACCTTGGAGAGGTCGCGGTGCATGGCGGCGTCGACGGCGTTGAGCCTGCCCGGCGTGTCGAGCACGATCCGCAGGACGCCGTCGCTTGGTTGGTCGAAGGACAGGCTCGGGTAGGCGGCGGCGTAGCGCTCGCGCATCTGCGTCGAGGTCATGGGCTCCTCTCGGGGAGGTGGCGGTGGACGGCCATCATCCTGCGCCGATCGCGGCGCCGTCGACAGCGGCAGGCCCCGCCCAGCGTCAGCGAGCGGGGTGGCGACCGCTGGGCGCGGCCACGATGAGGGTGCGCAGCGCGTCCCTGAACCGCGCCGCGTCGGCGTCGCCGAGGGGGGCCAGGAAGCGGCGCTCCGCCTCACGGGTCGCCCGCGTGCCCTCGTCCAGGACCTGCCGGCCCCGGGCGGTCAGCTCCACCACGTTGCGGCGCCGGTCTCCGGGGTGCGGGTGGCGCTCCACCAGGCCCTTGGCCTCCAGGGCGTCGAGCAGCGCGACCATGGTCGTGCGGTCGATGGCCAGCCGCCGGGCGGCCTGATGCTGGGACAGCGAGCCGCCGTCGGCGAGCACGCTCAGCACCGCGAGCTCGCGCCCGATGATCCCCAGCGGCGCGACCGCCGGACCGGCGAGCTCGGCAAGCTCGATCTGCGCGTGCTTCAGCAGGAACCCGAGGCGGTCGGCGAGCGCCGCCGGCGGCCATTCCTCAGGCCGCTGGCCGTCCTCGGCTCCGGCGTCTCCAGTCTCGACACGACTCGACATGCCCCCATTCTACTGCTAGGCTGATCCTCAGCTTTACTGATGATTTGGATAGCTGACGTTCTGCCAGCGGAGGTGGACAGATGCACGCCCTGAACTTCGGCTTGAAGCCCGCACTCCAGCTCAACTCGATGGAGACGCTTCGGCGGATGTGGAAGCTCGCCGACGACGGCGGGTTCGATGGTTGCTGGGTGATCGACCACTTCGCCGCCCTGGGCCCGGACCGGACCGGCGACGTGTTCGAGGCCTGGACCACGCTGGCGGCGATGGCGGAGGCCACCAGCCGGGTGCGGATCGGCACCATGGTCACCGGCAACTCCCACCGCCACCCCGGCATGCTCGCCAAGATGGCCGTCACCGTCGACCACCTGTCGGGCGGTCGGCTGGACATGGGCATCGGCGCCGGCGGCGACGAGATGGTCCATGACATGTTCGGCATGCCGCTCGGCTCGGTCAGGGAGCGGATCGACAGCCTGGCCGAGGCCTGCCAGATCCTCGAGCTGCTCTGGACCCAGCCGACCACGTCCTTCGACGGGCAGCATTACCGCCTGACCGACGCGCTGGCCAACCCCAAGCCGGTGCAGCGTCCGCACCCGCCCCTATGGGTGGCCGGCAGCGGCGAGCGGCGCAGCCTGCGCGTGATCGCCGAGCACGCGGACGTGTGGATCAACGCCAACATGCCCGGGACGCCTGCCGAGGAGCTGGCGCGGCTCTCCGGCGTGCTCGACCGGCACTGCGAGGACATCGGCCGGGACCCCGCCACCATCCGCCGCGCCGGGTCGCCCTAGATCTTGATGGGCTTCATGCCCCAGCCAAAGTGCACGGTGAGCGCCAAGACGACCACGAGCACGATGATCACCGCGAACGTCCAGAGCATCGCCGCTCGCCACGGGCGTTGCTCCCACCGCTCCATGAACCAGTCGACGAAGACGAGGATCATCAGCGCGCCGAGCATCAGCCACCACCACGGCCGCTCCTGCAGCTCGTTCCTGAACCAGTCGGCGCGGCGCTGCCGTTCGACCATGTCCAGGTTACGGTGCTCAGGCCGCTTGCCCAGGGCGATCGCGACCCCTCCCCACCAGATGAAGAACAAGGCCAGGCACTCGAAGAGCATGAGCAACGACAACAGACCTTCGCCTCGCTTTACCTCAGCACCGCCATCGCCAGGCCGCCGCCATGGCTGTTACTCTCACAATCGCGAACGTTAGCAGCAGTGAGAACGGAATGCTACGGTGGCCGGCATGGCAACCGCGGACCTCCTCCTGCACCCGGTCCGGCTGCGGATCGTGCAGGCCTTCCTCGGCGACCGGGCGCTGACAACCAGCGCCCTCAGCGCCGAGCTCGCCGACGTCCCCACCGCCAGCCTGTATCGCCACGTGGCCCGGCTCGTCGATGCTGGCGTGCTCCAGGTCGTCGCCGAACGGAGAGTGCGAGGCGCGCTCGAGCGGACCTACGTGCTGCGCGTGGCCGCCGCCAGTATCGGGCTGGACCAGATCGCCGCGATGAGCCCCGACGAGCACCGCCAGGCCTTCATGGCATTCGTTGCCGGGCTCCTCGGCGACTTCGACCGCTACCTCGCCCGGGGCGACATCGACCCGCTGCGTGACGGGGCGAGCTACCGCATGGCCGGGATGTGGCTCGACGACGCTGAATTCGCCGAGATGCTGCGCGACCTCGTCCGGGTGCTCCAGCCGCGCTTGGCGAACCCGCCGGCACCTGGCCGCAAGCGGCGCATTCTCGGGACGATCCTCCTCCCCGGGGGGTCGCCGGCTAGCTCCGCTGGTCCTTCACGATCTTGCCGCCCTTGACGACCAGCACGACCCGCTCCGGATCGTCCAACACCCCGGGCTCGCCCAACGGGTCGCCGGCCACCGCGATCACGTCGGCGACCATGCCCTCGGCCACGCGACCCAAGCGCTCCGCCACCCGCAGGATCGTGGCGTTGACGGCGGTCGCCGAGGTGATCGCCGCCATCGGCCCCAGCAGCTCGGACTTGATCACCAGCTCGAGCCCGCGGTGCTCCTGCTTGGGCCCGAGGATGTCCGAGCCGGAGCCGACCCGCACTCCGGCGGCCACCGCCAGCTTCATCGACGCCGTCATGGCCTCCTCCGCGCCAGCCAACCTCGGCAGCACCGCCTCGGGCACGCCCCACTCGCGCCACTGCACGGTCATCAGCCGCAGTACCGCGAAGGTGGGCACCAGGTCGGCGCCGGTCGCGGCCATGCGTTGCGCGGTCGCCTCGTCCAGGAAGGTGCCGTGCTCGAAACAGGTGACGCCCGCCTCGATCCCGTTGGCGATCCCGCGGACGTTGTGCGCGTGCGCGGTGACGTAGGTCCCGCGAGCCTCCGCCTCCTCCACCGCCGCGCGCAGCTCTGGGACGCTGAACTGGGCGTCCTCGAGCCTGTCGGTGAACGAGACCGCGCCGCCCGACACGCAGACCTTGATCTGAGTGGCGCCATGGCGGAACGCGCGCCGGGCGGCCAAGCGCACCTGGTCCGGCCCGTCGCAGGTCACGTTCGTCTGCAGCAGGCCGGGCACGCCCTGGTAGGCGTAGTGATGGGCGTCCAGGAAGGACGGCCCGTGGTCGCCGTGCCCGCCGGTCTGGGACAGCAGCGGCCCGGACGGCAGGATCCTGGGGCCACGCACCAGCCCGGCCTCGACCGCCTGGGCCACGCCGCCGTCGATGCCGGCGACGTCCCGCACGGTGGTGAATCCGGCGTCGAGCGCCAGCTCGCAGTTCCCGAAGATGCGGGCGGCGGCCACCGCCGGCGGGACCCGCTCGACGCTCTCGACGGTGGTGATCCCGAGATGGCTGTGCGCGTCGATGAGCCCGGGCAGCAGGGTCAACCCGTCGCATTCGAGCACCTCCGAGGGGGCGGGGAACTGCGCGCGCTGGCCGACGCGGCTGATCTGGTCCTCCTCGATCACCACCACCGCGTCGGAGACCGGCTCGCCCCCGCTCCCATCGATGAGCGTCCCGCCTCGTAGCACCAGCGCCATGCTCCCGCCCTCCGCTCGCGGCCCGTCCACACGTTCGGGGGCCCCGCCCGGACCGTGCCACGCGGCCAGCGCCACCTGGTCGATGGCCGGTACGGGCGAGGCCCACCGCTCGCAAGCTCAAGGATCTTGCCTTTGCGCCGCCCGTGGCAAGCGCGCGGTGGATCAGGGGGCGAAGACGGCGCGGACGTCCCTGTACCGCTCCTCGGCCTCCTGGGGAGAGTCGCCCACGCAGGTCACCCCCATCTTCCCGTATTCGCGCAGGGCACCGAGCAGGTGCAGGGTCGCGCCCGTCATGCTCCCGCGGTGGAACCCGAGGCCGCGGCGGTTCAGCTGGTCGATCACCCGAGCCGGCGCCATCCCCGCCAGCCGATGGGACTTCAGGTTGTCGGTGGAAACGTAGTGCTTCGCGCGGCCGCCGATCTCGAGCTGGCCGCTGGGGGCGTCGTAGCTGCCTCCCGAGGCGAGGGCGATCATGCCGAGCGGATGGGTGGTGCCGCCCACCCGCAGGTTGATCTCGGCCAGGAAGGTCCTGAACCCGCTGCCGTTGGGGACGACGAAGAAGTCGACCCCGAACGAGCCGATGACCCCGTGCGCGGCCAGCACCTTCGCCCCCCGCATCGCCGCCTCCTGGATGGAGGACCGGTAGCGCGGGTCCGCCGGGAAGCGGCAGCCGAGGTACACCTGGTCGTTGGGGCCGCCGAGCACCTGGTCGTGGCTGGAGACGATGCGCGGGACCCCCGCGGGAGTGATCCGCAACTGCACGCTCGGCGACACCATGCCCGGCACCCGCAGCAGCTCCTCCACCACCGCGCCGGAGTCGCGGACCTTCGCGCCGAAGGTGGCCCATGACTCCTGCTCGGCACAGAAGGTGGTGCGGCTGTCCTCCAGCGGCGCGGCGAGCTCGTCCAGGTGCACGACCGCGTTGCCCTGGCCGGAGAAGCCGTTGTTCAGCTTGACCACGGCGCCGTCGAGCCCTGGCACACGCTCGCGGAGGCGGCGGATGGCGCGCTCGATCTCGGGGACCGTCCAGAGGTCCTCCGCGCCTTCGAGCACGGCCACACCGGCGCGCCGCGCGAGCCGCCGCGAGCCGCTCTTGGAGCCCAGCGGCGCCAGCGCCGGGCGCGGCCCGTAGAACGGCAGGCCCAGCCACTCGGCGAGCCGCCCCTCCAGCGGGGTGACGTTGAACGGCAGCAGGAACGCTCCGGCCGGGTCGCCGGCGAGCTCCCTCACGCGGCCGATGAGGTCGGGGCGCTCCAGCACCTTGGCGGTGAGCGCCCGAGGTTCTGGATCCCCCACCGTGAGCATGTGGAGGCGCTCCCTTGCGTCCCCAGGATCGGGCAGGAACCCGAGGTAGTAGTCGATGATGGCCGGATCGATCGGCAGGGAGCTGAGATAGACGACGTGCACACCGGGGCGGCCGAGCAGCAGGAGCAGGTAGAGCAGGCGCTCCTCATAGTGCTGGATGGCCACGATCTTGCGCAGCTCGGCGACCGGAAAGGTCAGCGAGGGCACCACGACAACCGTGCCGGCGTCGAGGTCGAGCGGATCGCGGTCCTGGAACTGCCGGGCGAAACGCCGCTGGAGCGCATCGAACGGGACGCTTGGGGCAGCGATGGTCGACATGGCAGAAGTGAACCAGGCCCGCGACGCCGACGCACCACTTGACTTTGTCGAATCAGGCGCTTTATATAGAAGATTGTCCGTTTTTGCTTAGGACGACCCCGGCTTCGCCTGAGTTGTCCTGGCTCCCGGTACGACCGCTGCTCCACGGCGGCCCGGACCACCGCTCGGCGGGCCTCCCGCCCGATCACAAATCATTCGTAATTCTGCTGCGCAATCTTGCCGCACGACGGGCGATCCGAAACCCGCGACCTCGAAATTCAGCGGTATTCCGCTGCCGTCTGGCGTTCGGGCCAACCCTCCCGCCGCGGGCGGCAGGACCGGCGGCCCCTGCAATGGGTAGTCTTGCGCGGCCTGGCGACAGCCGAACTCGGCATGCCCGGGCGTGGGAAATTCTCGGGTGCGGAGATGTCGATGTTCGATCGCTTCACGGAGCAGGCGCTCGCGGTGGTCGCCGCCACCCATGAGGAGGCGGCTGAGCTTGGGCACGGCTGGATCGGGACCGAGCACCTGGTGCTCGGGCTGGCGCGGCTGGAGGGCGACGAGGCGGCGGTCGGGCCTCGGGTGGTGCGGGAGCTGGGCCCCGGGGAGCAGGCCGTGCGCGACCACGTGCTCAAGCGGCTGCCGCCGACCAGGCGGCGGGGTGACCATCATCTGCTCGACGACTCCCCCTACCCCTCCGCGCTGCGGCTGGTGCTGGAGCGGTCGTCGCAGGCCGCGCTGCGCCGCGGCGTCGGGCACATCGGCTCCGAGCACCTGCTGATCGGTCTGCTCGAAGAGTCGTCGTGTGCCGGAGCACGCCTGCTGGCCGAGCTGGGCATCACCCTCGACAAGGTGCTCCGCCAGCTCGACCGGGACGGCCGGGGCAAGGCGGGAGGGAGCGGTGCCGGTGGGGGCGGCGCGGGCGGCCGCGGCGGGGCCGGCGGGGGCAGGGAGGAGGCCCGGCCCGAAGGGCCACTGGAGCCGACGGTGGCGCTGACGGCACCGGCCGTGGCCGTGCTCGAACTGGCCAGGCAGCAGGCGGTGCAGGACGGCAGCGGCGGCCGCGTTGGCACCCAGCACTACCTGCTCGGCCTGCTGGCGCGGCCGGACACCCTGGCGGCCAACCTGCTGGCCTCCTTCGGGGTGGACTACACCCTGGCGAAGGCGCGGCTGATGGAGTTCGGCGAGGAGGAGCCGCTGGAGCCGCCGCGGCCGGCGCCGGCGCGCGCCCCCTCCAACACCAAGCGGGTCGAGGTCCCCAAGGACGACAGCTTCGAGGCCCTGGTCGGCGAGGTGGCGCGGCTGCTGCCCGCCGGCGCGCCGCTGGGCTTCAACAGCGACGGCGAGATCGCCTGGATCGTCACCAGCGGCAACGTCGACCTCGCCGCCCTCGTCGAACGGGCCAGAGCCCGCATCGCCCCCAGCACCTGAGCCAGGCACGGGTCAGTCCAGCGGCGGCAGGCGCCTGGCCATCACCCCGACCAGCGCGGTGAGCGCGACCACCAGGGTGAGGGCGGCCGGCAGGCTGGTGATCTCGCCGATCCCGCCGATGATCGGCGGGCCGGCGATGAAGCCGAGGTAGCCCACCGTGGACACGACCGCGATGGCCGGCCCGGACGGCAGCCCGCTGGCGCTTCCCGCGGCGCCGAACACGATCGGCACGATGCACGAGAGCCCGGCGCCGAGCACCGCGAACCCGATCACGGCCGCGACCGTGTGGCGCAGCGCCAGACCTCCGCCGAGCCCGGCGGCGGCCACCAGCGCCGCCGAGCCGAGTAACGCCCTGGAGCCGTAGCGGGCGCGCAGCCGGTCCCCCACCAGCCTGCCGACCGTCATGGTGAACGTGAAGGCGGCGTACGCGCTGACCGCCGGACCCTCGCTGGCGCCGAGGCTGTCGCGCAGGTACACCGAGCTCCAGTCGTAGGCGGCGCCCTCGCTCAGCAGGCCGCAGAAGGCGATCGCCCCGAGCAGCGCGAGCCTGCGCGTCGGCCGGACGAACCTCGGCGTGGCCTGGTCCCGGTCGACGCCACCGGGCAGCAGGCGGCGGGTGGCGTACAGCCCGCCGGCCAGCAGCACCGCCGCGACGGCCAGCAGGTGGACCCGCGGCACGATGCCCGCGGCGGCGGCCAGGCCGCCGAGCAGCGCGCCGCCCAGCGAGCCGAGGCTCCACAGCCCGTGCAGCCCGGCCAGCAGCGGCCGGCCGTAGCGCTGCTCGATCACCACCGCCTGGGCGTTCATGGACACGTCCAGGCTGCCGCTGGCGATCCCGAGCAGGGCCAGTGCGCCCATCAGCGCCGGCAGCGACCCGGCCAGCGCGGGCAATGGCAAGGTCACGCAGAACAGCGCGAGGGTGAGGCGCGTCAGCTTGCGGCTGCCGAAGCGGACCAGCAGCGCGCCCGCCAGCGGCATGGCGACCACCGCGCCCAGCGCGATGCCCAGCAGGGCAACGCCCAACGCGCCGGTCGACAGGCCCACGTCGTCCTTGACCGCCGGGATGCGCGCCGCCCAGTTCGCGAAGCCGAGTCCATTGGCCAGGAACGCCGCGCTCACCGCCAGGCGAGCCTGGCGGAGCGGGCGCGTGACCGGGAGCTGGGTGGCGGCCATCACCACAAGGTAGCGGCCGCCCGCCGCCGCGGTTGCGGGGTCCTGTCCAGCCGCCGCGGGCCCCCCTTCCCGCCGCCGTTGCGGCGTCCGGATCGAGTCGTGCTCAACCAGTGACTGGATTGGTCCGATGAAACATCTTGCCCCTACGCCGCACCTTGCGGTCCTACCGGAAGGAGCGTGGCCGCCGATGCCCGCAGGAAGCCGCCGATTCTGGCGCGATGATGTGCTTGCCGGCGCCTGGCGCTGGCTGTTGGTGATCCTTGTCTTGCTGCTGATCGTGCCGTTGCCCGGGCCAAGCGTGCTGCACGCCCGCTCGGCGGCCTACGTCTCGAAGAGCTCGGCCGCCGCGACGGCCGTCCGCTTCGCGCTGGACCAGCTCGGCAAGCGCTACCGCTGGGGTGGCGCCGGTCCGATGGCCTACGACTGCTCCGGGCTGACGATGATGGCCTACCGGTCGGCCGGCGTGCGGATCCCGCGCGTGTCCAGGTGGCAGTACGAGGTCGGCCAGCGCATCCCCGCGCGCCAGCTGGTCGCCGGGGACCTCGTCTTCTACGCGCGCAACCCCGCCAAGCCCAGCACGATCGACCACGTCGGCATGTACCTGGGCGGCGGGCGCATGGTCGAGGCCGCCAACCGCTCGGTGCCGATCCGGATCGCCTCGATCTGGCGCCCCGGCCTGATGCGCTACGGCGTGCGCCCGGCGCCGTCGTCGCCGCGGATGCTGGGCGTGGTGCGCCATGGGCAGTGGAGCGCCGGCGTGGCCGCGGTCCAGAGCCGCCTGCGCGCCGCCGGTGCCTGCCTGGCGGTGGACGGCGCCTTCGGGCCCGTCACGCTCGCCACGGTGCGGCGCTTCCAGCACACCCACGGCCTGCCTCCCGATGGGGAGGTCGGCGGCGCCACCTGGGCCGCCCTTGTCAGCAACGGACGCCAGCGGAGCCGATCGCCGGCCTGCTGAGCGATCCACCAGCACGACCCGGTCGGGCCGCGGAGCCGTCCGGCCCGACCGGGTCGCCCAAACCCCGCGCGGCGGGTCGGCCCCGGGCCCGCACGGACCGACCCGCCGGCGGCGGCCCCACCACCGGTGGCTTTCCGCGGCCCCGGCGCAACCGCTATTTGGCGGCGGCGGCGGCCAGTGTGGACATGACGACGAGTCGACGAAGATTCATGTTGCCGTGCCTCCTTGGCGATCCCAGATCATTGCTCGTTCGTGCTCGGAGAGGCCGCCCCAGACGCCGTAGCGCTCGCGGTGCGACAGCGCGTAGTCGGCGCACCGCTCGCGCACGCGGCAGCCGGCGCAGACCACCTTCGCTGCGCGCTCCCGCCGCCGGCGTGCGGCCCCGCGTTCCCCGTCCGGCGAGAAGAACACCGAGCTGGGCAGCCCGCCACACGCCGCCTCCAGCCGCCACGCCCAGAAGCCCGGCTCCTCCGCGAGCCCTCCGGCGATGGAACGGGGTGCCCGGATCTGGCGGTGGTGGCTGCCCTCGGCGCGGTCGAAGGCGTCGAAGGCCCGCTCCAGCTCGGCGTGGCTCTCGATGATCACACTGGTCGCGTCCATGTCACTCCCTGGAGATACGGGTCGAACCGGATCGATGGTCGTCGCTCGGCGGGCGACCGTCGTCCGGCCGGGGGAGGCACTCGGGCTACGTCAGCGGGCGCAGCCGACCGGCCCGCCTGCCACCGGCGGGCCGCTGCGCGGCGACGCGACTACCGCCCTGGGAGTACGGTGCCGGGGTCGACACGGCACCAAAGGGACGAGTCGATATGGCGGCAGGAGGGCGGGGCGGCGCACATGGCGGCCGCCGACGGCAGGCTGACCGGCCGGCCGGTGGTGGCGTTCGCGGGCGACGGCTGCTTCCTCATGACCGGGCAGGAGCTGGCGACGACGATCAGCCAGCTCAGGTCCAGGGCCAGGCGGAGCGCGGAACGGTGACCACGATGGTGGCGCGCTTGATCTCTGGCGTGGCCCCCTGGCGGCTGGCGAATGCCTCCAGCGAGCCCATCCAGGCGGGCAGCCCGGCCGGCAGGTCGCCCGCGGGGATCTCGGCCAGGTCGTCGGGCTCCAGCGCCTCGCCGTAGGGCACCAGGTCGCGCTGCACGTCGCTGCCGCCCACCGCCGGGAACAGCGCTTCCAGCCCGTGGTTCCAGTTGGCGAGCATCGCCCGCATCGCCTCGTCGTAGCGTTCCTGGTTCCCGCGCGAGGACGCCTCCGGCTGGGTGGGGTGGGTCAGGTGCGCGTAGGCGAGCTGCCGACCCTGCGCGGCCGGCGTGGCCAGCCAGCCGCGGAACGCCCGGTCGGCCAGGTGCCCGAAGGCGATCACCGCGCTGACCCGCGAGTCGCCGAGCAGCAGCGCGTCGAGCCAGCGGTGCCGGTAGTCGACGATCGCGGGGTCCTCGACGTGGTGCTCGCCGCCGGCCTGGCCGTAGACGCTGTAGAGGAAGGCGTTGATCATCGCGTAGCTGCGCTCGATCCCCAGCCTGGCGAGGAATCCCTGGGCGCGCTGCCCGGCCTCGCCGACCAGGATGCGGCGCACGACGGCCTCGTGCACGCCAGGGTCCTGCCCGATGACCAGCAGGCGGGCGCTGCCGTCGAGCCGGCCCCGATGGAACAGCGGTCCCCACTCGACCCGGAAGTCGCGCGGCGGGTAGTCCTGCGGGCCGGGGTAGGTCCGGCACAGGGTGGCGAACGGCTCGGCGCCGTAGCCGGGATCGAAGTCTGCCATGTGACCTCCAGGGCGGGGTCTCCAGGATACTCAAAATAGCATTCGCTGCGTTATCACGAAGAATTGCGTGTTCTTTGCCCAAGAGGTCGGTCGCTCTACGATCCCCAAATCTTGCAGTCGAAATTCGAGGAGCAGATGCTTCGGGAAGCGCCCATACGCGCAAAGCTGATCGCGATCTTCATTCTGCCGGCGCTGGGAACGGTGATCCTGGCGTCCCTGCGGATCGCCGGTGACCTCCGCGACGGCTCCGGCGCCGGCCGCGGCAGGCTGGCGGTTGCCCTGGCGGTCGACGCCACCACGCTCGCCCACGAGCTGGGCGGCGAGCGCGACCTGTCGGCCGTCTGGCAGAGCCGCGCCCGTCCAGAGCCGAGCGACCGGGTCGCGGTCACCTCGGCCCGCCAACGGGTGGACCGGGCGATCGGTGCGTTCCGGGTCAGTGCGGCCCGGCTCGACGCCGACGGCCGGGACCAGCGGCTTCGGGGACTGCTCCAGACGGCGCTCAGCGGCGTCGGCCGGCTGCCGGAGCGGCGCGGCGGCATCGATCACGGCCGCCCGGCCCCGGCGACGATCCGCCAGGCCATCTCCGCCTACACGGCCTCCATCGGCGCGCTGCTGGAGGTGGCGGCACGCACGCCGGGCCTGGTGGCCGACGGCCCAGCCGCCGGCGAGCTGAGCGCGCTGGTGGCGCTGGCACAGGCCGAGGAGGCGGCCAGCTTCCAGCGGGGGCTCGGCGCCGTGGTGACCCGTTCCGGCGCCTTCCAGGGCCGGGACGAGCAGCTCCTGGCCGCCGCGATGGGCGCGCGCCAGCACGAGCTGGCGCATTTCCGGGCGATCGCCACGCCGGCCCAGCAGGATCGCTACCAGCGTGCCATCGGTGCGCCCCGGGTGGAGCACGCCGACGAGCTGGAGGCGTTGCTGCTCGGCGCAGGGCGCGACCCGATCCGCCTGGTCTCGCCGGACGACTGGCTGTCGGCCGCCACCGAGCGCGTCGACGCGCTGCGCACGGTCGCCTCCGGGCTCGGCAGCGAGGCGGTGACGGCCAACCGCGCCGCCATCGCCTCCGCCTCCAGACGGCAACTCGGCAACGCCGCCGTGCTGCTGGTGGCGGTGCTGGCAAGCATCGCGCTGGCGAGCTACCTGGCACGCTCGATGGTGCGGCCGTTGCTGCTGCTGGCGCAGGCCGCCATGGACGTGGCCGAGCGCACGCTGCCGAGCGTGGTCGACCGCCTGCACCACGGCGAGCCGGTCGACCTCGACGCCGAGACGCGGCCGATCGGCGTCGGCGCCGCCGGCGAGATCGGGCGCGTGGCGGCGGCCTTCACGGCGGTCCAGCGGGTGGCGGTCAGCGTGGCGATCGACCAGGCGGCCCTGCGCCAGAGCGTCAGCGAGATGTTCGTGAACATGGCGCGCCGCAGCCAGAGCCTGGTCGACCGGCAGCTCGCCCTGATCGACGAGCTGGAGCGCCACGAGGCCGACGCCGTCCGGCTGGACCAGTTCTTCAAGCTGGACCACCTGGCCACGCGCATGCGGCGCAACGCGGAGAGCCTGATCGTGCTGTCCGGCTCTGAGCCGGGCCACCGCTGGACCGCGCCAGTGCCGCTGGGCCCGCTGCTGCGCGCGGCGGTCTCCGAGATCGAGGACTACCCGCGCGTGCGGGTCCTGCCGGTCGGCGCGGTGGCGGTCGCCGGCCATGCCGGCGTGGACGTGGCCCACCTGCTCGCCGAGCTGATCGAGAACGCCGCCGCGTTCTCGCCGCCCCACACGGCCGTGCTGGTCGCCGGCGAGCTGGTGCCGAGCGGCTACCTGGTCGAGATCGAGGACCGTGGCATCGGCATGAGCGACGCCGAGCTGCTGGCCGCCAACGAGCGGCTCAGCAACCCGCCGCTGGCCGACTTCACAGTGGCCCGCATGCTGGGCTTCTATGTGGTCGGGCGGCTCGCGCAGCGCCACGGCATGAAGGTGCAGCTCCGCCACTCCCCCTACGGCGGGGTCACCGCCCTGGTGCTGCTGCCGATGGCGCTGCTGTCGAGGTCGTCGGCGGAGGGCGGCCCGGAGCCGGTCCTGCATGGACGGCCCCGAGGGCTGCGCGGGGCGCTGCCGCGGCGCACGCCCATGGCCAACGGCCTGCACCAGGCGCCGGTGCCCGACGCGGACGGGCCCCCGCTGCTGGCGCCCTCCGGACCCACCGACCGCTCGCGGGAGGACGTGCGCGGCATGCTCTCGCGCTTCCAGGCGGCCACCCGCCGGGGCCGCGAAGCGGCCCGGACGGGCGAGCGCGACCCGACCGGCGACCAGTGACCAGCTCGGACCGCGACCCCGGGGAGGTCAGGCCCTACGCCATCACCGGCGGGCGGACGCGGCCGGCCTCCCGGCTCGACCTGCCGCTGGAGGCCATGGTCAGGATCACGCGGCGGGGCCAGGCCGCGCTCCCGCTGCTGGCCCTGGAGTGGCACGACATCGCCGTGCTGAGCCAGCGTCCGGTGGCGCTGGCCGAGCTCTCGGCCCGGCTGCGGATCCCGCTCGGCGTCGGCAGGGTCCTGGTCGCCGACATGGTGGCCGAGGGCCTGCTCACGGTGCTGGACCGCGACGCCCTCGAAGGCGACGGGGCCGACCCCGCGCTGCTCGGCCGCGTCCTCGACGGCCTGCGTTCGATCTGACCTGAGGGCTGTCTGACGCCTGCATCGCGATCAGCCATAATTACCGCCATGAGGCAGTGGGGATGGCGGGCATACCTGTTCTTCGGTGCCGCGCTCGCGGTCGCCTATTACCTGGTCCCCCCGGCTTTCGCCAAGCTCGTGGTCTGGCCGGTGATCGGGTTCTCCACGGCTGCGGTAATTGTGGTGGGAATTCGCCGCAATCGTCCTGATCGAGCATTGGCGTGGTACTTGTTCGCGATCGGTCAGGTGCTGTTCGCGCTCGGCGATACCCTCTACGCGGTCCGCGCAAGCGTGCTGCACGATGCCTCGACGGTGTTCCCTTCCTCCATCGACTTCCTCTACCTGGCGTTCTACCCGTGCCTGGCGGGCGGTCTGTGGCTGCTGATCCGCCATCGGACCCCCGGCCGGGACACCGCCAGCCTGATCGACGCCACCATCGTCTCGACCGGTCTGGCGCTGCTCGCCTGGGTGTTCCTGATCGTCCCGTACGTTCGCGACGCCGAGCTGAGCACGCTCCAGCGGGTGGTCGCGGTCGCCTACCCGCTGGCCGACGTGCTGGTGCTGGCCATGGCCGCGCGCCTGGCGGTCGGCTCTGGCCAGCGTCCACGGGCCTGGGCGATCATGATGGCCAGCCTCTCGGCCCTGATCGCCGGCGACGTGGTCTTCGGTCTGCTCCAGCTCAATGGCACCTGGCAGCAGGGCGGCCCCATCGACCTGACCTGGATCGCCTTCTACGTCGGCTGGGGCGTCGCCGCCCTGCACCCGTCCATGGCCGACCTCTCCCGGCCGGCGCCGGTGAGCGTCCGCCTGCCGCGGGGCAGGCTGGTGCTGATCACCAGCGCCTCGCTCATGGCCCCGGCGGTGCTGGTCATCCAGTCGGTGCGCAGCGAGCCGCTGGACGTGCCGGTGATCGCCGGCGGGTCGGCCGTGCTGTTCCTGCTCGCGCTGGCGCGCATGAGCGGGCTGGCCGGCGAGGTGGCGCTCCAGCAGGAGCGCAAGCGGGCCATGCAGTCGGTGCTGCGGGTGACCGAGGCGGAGCGCTCCCGGCTGGCGGCCGAGCTGCACGATGGGCCGGTGCAGCAGCTCACCGCGCTGCTCTACGGGCTGGAGCTGGCCCGCCACCACGTCCGCCGCGACAGCGCGGTCGCCGCCGACGAGCTGCTGGCGAGCCTGGAGGAAAAGGCCACCGGCGAGATCAACGAGCTGCGGCGGCTGATGACCCAGCTCCGACCGCCAGTGCTCGACGAGCTCGGCCTGGTCTCCGCCCTGCGGAACCAGGGCCGGTCGTTCGAGTCGGCCAGCGGCGTGCGCTGCGCCATCGACACCGAGTCGGAGCTGCGCCTGGCGCCCGAGCTGGAGACGGTCCTGTACCGGGTCGCGCAGGAATCCCTCACCAACGTGAGCAAGCACGCCAACGCCTCCAAGGTCAACATCTCCCTGGCGGCCGTCGACGGGCACGTGCGCCTGCTGATCCGCGACGACGGCGTCGGCTTCAACCCCCTCGAGGCCACGGCCCTGGAGGCGCAGGGGCACTTCGGCCTCACCAACATGCGCGAGCGCGTCGAGATGGTCGGCGGTACGCTGCTGGTCGACTCCTCGCCAGGGCGTGGCACCACCATCGCGGTCGAGATGGGCCGCCGGATTCCCTTCCCCTGAGCAGGCGACTTGCTGTAGCGGCCGCCGGCCCCGCAACATCGTACCGGGACGTATGCCTCTGTTGAAATGGGAGGAATTCATTTAGCATGCCGACAGTCTTCGCATCCAGCGCCCTGGTCAACGGCGACCGCGCTCAGGGACGTGCGATCCAGCACCACGGCCCAGGCCGACGACCGCTCTGGACCAGGGATGAGAGCAATCCGCCCCGCCGGCCATGAGGCCGGCGGCCCAGCCACCGCTCGTCCCTGGCTGGACCGATGGCTGGCCGCCAACGCCGACCTCGCCGACCTTCATGCCAGCAACCCGCAGGTGGACGCGGTCATCGAGGAGATCGACGGCCGCCGCGTCCGCATCGGCGACCGCTGGCTGATCGACTTCGCCTCGTGCAACTACCTCGGGTTCGACCTTGACCGCGAGATCATCGAGGCGATCCCCGCCTACCTCGACCGCTGGGGCACCCACCCGAGCTGGTCGCGCATGATCGGTAGCCCGGTGCTGTACGAGCAGCTCGAGCGCGAGCTGGTCGAGCTGCTGGGCGCCGAGGACGTGCTGCTGCTGCAGACGCTGACCCACATCCACGCCTCGGTCATCCCGGTGCTGGCCGGCGACGGGGCCATCTTCATCGACGCGCGCGCCCACAAGACCATCTACGACGGCTGTGTGGTCGCCAGGGCGCACGGCGCCACGATGAAGCGCTTCCGGCACGACGACCCCGACGACCTGGAGCGCCTGCTGGCCAGCGAGCGCGGCCACCCCCGCCTGATCTGCATGGACGGCATCAACTCGATGACCGGGAACCCGCCGGACCTGGCGGCCTTCAGCGAGCTGGCCCGCCGCTACGAGGCGCTGCTGTACGTGGACGACGGCCACGGCTTCGGGATCGTCGGCGAGCGCGCGCCCGACGAGCTCAGCCCGTACGGGCGGCGCGGCAACAGCGTGGTCCGCCACCTCGGACAGTCCTACGACCACCTGATCCTGACCGGCGGCTTCTCCAAGGCGTACTCGTCGATGCTGGCGTTCATCGCCTGCCCGTCACAGATGAAGGAGCTGCTGAAGATCGCGGCCCCGCCCTACCTGTACTCCGGGCCCTCGCCGGTCGCCTCGCTGGCCACCGGCATCGAGGGCCTCAAGGTCAACGCCAGGCGCGGCGACGCACTGCGCGCCGGCCTGTACGCCAAGACCCGGCGGGTGCTCGACCATCTGGAGCTCCTGGGGGTCATGACCCTCAACACCTCCGGGTTCCCGATCGTCGAGGTGCCGATGGCCGACCCCGACGACCTCGGCAAGGTCGGCGCGGTCATGTACGAGCGCGGCATCTACGTCACGCTGGCGTTCTACCCCGGGGTCCCCCGCGAGGAGGTCGGCTTCCGGCTCCAGATCACCGCCGCCAACACCGACGAGGAGGTCTCGGAGCTGATCGACGTCCTCGACGAGCTGGCGTCGGCCGGCCGGCTCCGCCTCCGCGACGAGCGAGCCGGCCGGTCCCGAGACCCGGGGTCAGGCGCGATCCACCTCGGCTAGGGCCAGGGCGGCGTCGGCGATCGCGTCGGCGTCGATCCCTGCTTGACGCAGCAGCTCGGCGGGCTTGCCGGAGCCGGGCATGCCGGACACGGCCAGCTTGACCACCCGCGGGAACGGCCGGGAGTCGGCGAAGGCGTCCAGCACGGCGTCCCCGAGCCCGCCCTCCGGCCAGTGGTCCTCCACGGTGACGATCCTGGAGGTCGCCTCGGCAGCGGTGTGGAGCGTGACCTGGTCGATCGGCTTGACCGAGTAGCAGTCGATCACCCGGGCGCGGACGCCCCGCTCGGCCAGCTCGCGGATGCCGCCCTCGGGATCGTCGAGCGGCTTGCCGTGCATGCCGTTGCGGTTCTCGACCGCCTTCACGCCCTTGCCCTTGACGGTCCGCGCGACGATCGCGGTGGGGCGCCCGGCGGTGCTCACCGCCTCCTGGTAGGCCTGGTCGATCGCGTCGACGTCGTGGCCGTCGATCTCGATGGCGTGCCAGCCGAAGGCGCGCAGCCGCTCGGCGTAGGCGCCGGTGTCCCAGCCGTGCCGGGTCGCCCTGGTCTGGCCCAGGCGGTTGACGTCCAGGACGGCGGTGAGGTGTGGCCACGTCGACCCAGGGGAGCCTCGGGGTCGGGTGGCCCTCCAGCCGGCTGCCGAGCTTGCGGAAGCTCAGCAGCTCCTGCTCGCCGATGGCGCCCGCCGCGTGGTACAGCGAGTACAGCAGCGGCGAGGCATGGCCCTTGGAGAAGATCAGGTGATCGTTGCAAGGGTTGGCGGGATCCTCGAAGTCGTAGCGCAGGTGCCCGTCGAGCAGCACCGCCATCAGGTCCGCCGCCGACATCGACGAGGTCGGATGGCCCGAGCCGGCCGCGGCCGCCGCCCGCACCGAGTCCACCCTGAGCTGCTGGCCCAGCTCGGCCCAGCGCTCGGTCCGCTGCATCGTCGCTTGTCCATCCACGTCAGCTACCTCCCGAGGCTCGTCTTCATCAACGGGTATCTCGCCAGGCAGCGGGCTAACGAACCGGCTCCCCGACGGTCGACGTCCCGAGGCGGACGGTCGTGAGGGCAGGCTAGCCGGGGGCGACGACGGTGGCGCCGGCGCGGTGGACGTCCTCCATCGCGCGCTGGGCGTCGCCTGGCTCCAGCTCCACGGCGCGGACCGCCTCGGCCAGCAGGGCGACCTCGAAGCCCCGCTCGGCAGCGTCGATGACCGTCTCCTTCACGCAGTAGTCGGTGGCCAGGCCGGCGACCACCACCTTGCGGATACCGCGCTGGCGCAGCAGGTCCTCGAGCTCCGTGGGCCGTTCCTCCCCGGTCTCCGGATGGCGCGTGGAGAAGCCCGAGTAGCCGTCCTCGCCGCCGCTCCCCTTGCGCACGACCTCACCCTCAACGTGAAGCTCAGGGTGAAACTCCGCGCCCCAGGTGCCCTGCACGCAGTGCACCGGCCAGATGCCCCCGTCCTTGGCGAAGTGCGGGGTGCTCTCCGGATGCCAGTCCTGGGTGTACGCGACGGTGGCGCCGGCGGCCGCGGCCAGCTCGATCTCCCGGTTGACCACCGGGACGACCTCCTCGCCCCCGCGCACGTACAGGCTGCCGCCGGGGTCGGCGAAGTCGTTCTGCATGTCGACGACGATCAGGGCGGTCTGGGGGTCGTACTTGGCCATCAGCGGTCCCTCCCGGCGCTGCGCCCGGACGATCCTTCGACGAAACGTACCCCCAAAATCGCTGGGCGATGCGGGCTCGGGCCCGCGGCGGGTCAGGCGTCAGGCGTCGCTGGCGACGAGCTGCTCGTGCAGGCGCTCGCAGGAGCGCCGCAGCAGGCGGGAGACCTGCATCTGGGAGCAGCCGATCAGCGCGCCGATCTCGCGCTGCTTCAGGCCGTCGAAGTAGTACAGGACCACCACCGCCCGCTCCACCGCCGGCAGGCTGGAGACCAGCTTGGGCAGCATGATCAGGTCCTCGACCTCGGTGCGCTCCCCGGTGTCGGGCAGGAGCTGGCCGAGCGGCGGCGCCCCCTGCTCGACCGGGACGTCCAGCGACAGCACCGTGCGGTTCTCCATCGCCATCACGGCCTGCCGGATCTCCTCCTCGTCGAGGTCGACCTCGCCCGCCATCCGGTCGGCGCGCGGCCAGCCGTCGAACGACCGGGGGAACCCGTCCAGCGCCGCGGCCAGGCGCAGCGCGTTGTCCTTCACCGTCCGCGGCACGCCGACCTGCCAGGTCGAGTCGCGCAGGTAACGCTTGAGCTGCCCGAGGATGGTGGCGATGGCGAACGGCGCGAAGGGCGTGCCGCGATCCGGATCGTAGCGGTCGACCGCGGCGATGAGGCCGATCCTGGCGATCTGCCGCAGGTCGTCCCGGGTGGTGTTGGGACGGTCGCGGTAGCGCATGGCCAGGCGGTCGGCAAGGCCGAGGTGCGCGAGGATGATCCGCTCGCGCAGCCTCGGATCGCGTTCCCGTGCGTTTGACTCGAGCCAGGCGGCGACCTGCTCCGGGGTCGCCTCGCCGGCGTCCGGCGCGCGCGTCCCCGCGCTGGCATTCGATCGGTCGTGCAGGGGCAGGCTCATCGCAGCCTCGCCATGTGGAGTGGTGGTGGCCCGTAACCACTGACATCGGCGAGTTCACCCGGGACCTACATGGTCGACTCGCCGAGCTGCGGCGCCTCGTCAGGCGTCGGGTGGCGCACCGGCGTGGATGGCGCGGACCATCTCGATGGTGTCGGCCTCGTCGGGGCGTTTGTCCGGGCGGTAGCGTAGCACCCGCGCGAACCGCAGGGCCATCCCGCCGGGGTAGCGGGGGCTGGTCTGCACGCCGTCGAAGGCGATCTCCACGACCAGCTCGGGCCGCACGAACACGGTGTAGGCGTCGCGGGAGCGCTCCAGCTCGAGCAGCTCCCTGGTCTGCCAGGTCAGCAGCTGGTCGGTGAGCCCCTTAAAGGTCTTGCCGAGCATCACGAAGCCGCCGCGCTCGGGATCGCGGGCGCCGAGGTGCAGGTTGCTGAGCCAGCCCTGGCGCCGGCCGTGCCCCCACTCGGCGGCCAGCACCACCAGGTCCAGGGTATGGACCGGCTTGACCTTCACCCAGCCGGCGCCGCGCCGTCCGGCCTCGTACGGCACGGTCAGCGACTTGACCACCACGCCCTCGTGACCGTGCGCCAGCGCGTCGCGCAGGAACGCCTCGGCGACCGCCGGGTCCGCGGTGACGGTCCGGGGCACGCGCAGCGCCTCGGGGGTCGCCGCGGCCAGCGCCGCGTGCCGCTCGGCGCCGCTCCGGTCGATGAGGTCCTGGTCATCCAGGCGCAGCACGTCGAACAGGAACAGGGTGAGGGGCGTGGTCGAGCGGAGCCGCTCGACGTCGAGTTTGCTGCCGAAGCGGCTGCCGGTGACCTGGAAGGGTTGGGGCCGGCCGTCGGCGCGCAGCGCGATCGCCTCGCCGTCGAGCACGATCGCCTCCACCGGCAGCCGCCGGACCGCCTCGACCAGCTCGGGGACCCGCGTGGTGACGTCGTCCAGGGTGCGCGTGAAGACCCGGACCTCCTCGCCCAGCCGGTGGATCTGGACGCGGATGCCGTCGAGCTTCCACTCCACCGCGGCCGGCGCGACCCGCTCCAGCGCCTCCTGGATGCTGTTGGCGGTCTGGGCCAGCATCGGCTGGAGCGGGCGGCCGACTTGCAGGTGGAAGGCGCGCAGGCCGGTGACGCCCTCGGCGAGGGCCGCGGTGGCGACGGCGCCGAGCGCGCCGCGCAGCATCAGCGCCCTTCGCACCTCGCTGGAGGCGACCCCCGCGGCGCGGGCGATGGCCTCGACCATGACGCCCTCCAGCGCGCCCTGGCGCAGCTCGCCGCTGAGCAGCCGCCCCAGGAACCGCTGCTCATGGGTAGTCCCCCGGCCGAGCAGGTCGGCCAGCAGCCGACGGCGCTCGGCCTGCGAGCCGGCGCCGGCCTGCCGCCCGATCAGCTCGAAGGCGCGGTCGACCTCGAGCAGCTCCAGCGTTGGCGGCAGGGGGCGGACCGGCGGCGGGTGGCGCAGCGACGCCCAGCCGACGCCGATCTGGCGCTGGCGGAGCTCGCCGGAGAGGAAGGCGACCGCCACCTCGACCTCGCCGGGGTCCAGCCGGCGCAGGCACGAGGCCAGGTGCTCGACCTTGGCCAGGCGAGCCGCGGTCGCGGTGACCGCGTCGGAGGTCTCGACGATCTCGGAGAGCAGCACGAGCAGTATTGTGCCGGCCCGGCGCGACAGCGCGGGCGCCTGGAGGAGGCGGCCGGCGGCCAGTCAGCCGTGCAGGCCGGCCAGCCGGATGCCGAAGGCGTTGATCCTGCGGTAGATGGTGGCGCGGGACATGCCCAGCTTGGCGGCCGCCTGGGTGCGGTTGCCTCTGGCCTCGACCAGGGCGTCGACGATCGCGTCGCGCTCGATCCACTGCATGCGGGTGAGCACCTGGCGGGTGACGGTGTGGCACTCGGCCGGAAGGTCGGCGCTCTCGATACGGCCGCCGCGGGAGCGCCCCAGCGCGACGCTGAGCGCCCTTTGGAGCTGCCCGACGTTGCCGGGCCACCGGTTGTGCCGCAGGACCTGGAGCGCCTCGGGCGAGCAGCGCGCGTCGGAGCCGGGCGCGAGCTGGTCGAGCAGGAGGGGCACCAGCTCGTGCAGGTCGTCGATGCGAAAACGCAGCGGCGGGACACCGACCTGCGTGCTGAAGCGCTCCAGCAGGGCAGGGTGCAGGTCGTGCGTGGCGCTGGTGGCCACCACCCAGGCGGCCGTGGCGCCGAGGTTGCCGAGCTCGGCCGCCAGCAGCTCGGCGGCGGTCGCGTCGAGCTGGTCGAGCCGGCGCAGGACGATCGTCCCGGTGGTCTGTTCCAGCTCGAGCCGGAGATCGGCGATCCAGGTGCCGGGGTCGTCGCCGGCGGGCCCGTCCAGCACCCGCAGGCGCTCCGAGGGGAACCAGCGGCGGTGGACCGCCCGGGCCAGCGCCTGCTTGCCGGCGCCGGCCTCGCCCACCAGCAGCAGCGGCGCGTGCCGCTCGCAGGCGGTGATCGCCCCCTCGCAGGCGTGCAGCCATGCGCCGCTGCGGCCGGCGACCCCGGCCAGCGGCAGGTAGCGCGGCATCTGGTCGGGCCGCCGCCGTGGGACGCGTCCGAGCGTCTGGACCTCGACCAGGGCGCCGGCGACGCCCGCCCGGCTGGCCACCTGGCGGCATTGCAGCCGCACCGAGCGGCCGCTGGGCAGCCGCAGGTCGGCGGTAGTGTCGGTGGCCGAGCGCAGCAGCTCGGCGGCGCGCTCCTGCAGGGCGGCGTGGTCGCCGGGGTCGAGCAGCTTGACCCCGCGCGAATTGCTGATCACCAGATCGTCGTTGAGCGACAGGATCGGGTTGTTGGTGCGGCGGCAGGCGGCGATGAAGTCCTGGAGCAAGGCGCGCTCGCGCTCGCTCTCCAGCTCGACGAGGCGTTGCGAGATGTCGCGGGCGGCCTCCTGGACCAGCACCCGCATCAGCGGGCTGGCCTCCCCGCGCCAGCAGGTCAGGTCGATGACGCCCTCCACACGCCCGCGCAGGGGGTTGCGGATGACGGCGCCGGCGCACGACAGCGCCTGGAGGCGCGCGGAGAAGTGCTCCGGGCCGTAGACCCAGGCGCTCGACTGGTCCTCGAGCGCGGTGCCGATGCCGTTGGTGCCGACGAACTCCTCGGCGTAGCTGAAGCCACGCGCCAGGGAAACCTGGTCCAGCTTGCGTTGCAGCGCGCGATCGCCGGAGCGGCGGTCCAGGACCCAGGCCTCCGGGTCGGTCAGCACCACCGTCATCGGCTCCTCGCTGAGCTCGCGCTCCAGCCGGTCGAGCACCGGCCCGGCGCTGCGCACCAGGCGGTTGTCGTAGTCGATGTCGGCCCGGTAGGGCGGATCGATGCGGTCAACGTCCACGCTGGAGAAACGCGACCTGCGCCACGAATTCAGGATCTGTTCACGTACGGTTCCCGCGACCGCCTCCCCTGCCGCCAGGAAGCGCTCACGCGCGGCGGCGATCCCCGCCGCCAGCTCGCCGTAGGCGTCCGGCATCACGGTCCCCCTTTCTCAGCACCGTGGCGCCGAGATCGGTGAATCAACCACTCGCCCCCAATAGCGCAAAGCGGTCGCTGAGCATACCGATTTCCGACAGGTGTCTCAAGCTGAGACGTTAATTGCCCTTGCTTGGCAGTTTCATGTGTTGGCGCGCGGTCGCCACCGGCCGGCAGCAGTAATCACATTGGGGGGATATGGTGCCTCGGCGGGCTCTTATGAATTTGGGTGGGAACATGGTCGTTTCACCCGGAGAGCCGACGATTTTGGCAAGCGTCGGACAGTTCCCACTTCTGCGGGAATTCCGGGAACGCTCGCCCAGGCCATCGAATACCGAGCATACCGTGGAGCTGCTGGCGCTGGCGGCCCGCGCCGCCTGGGTGCGTGGCGACGCCGCCGCGCTCACCCGCGCCGGGCGGCGCCTGTTTCGCTTGGCCGGCGCGGACGCGCTCGCCAGGGACGTACTGGCGCTGGGCGATCTGGCGGCGTCCAGGCTCGGCCCGCCGCCGGCCGGGATGACCCTGCCGTGGGCCAGGGACCCGGCGCTGTCGCTGCCGCCACGCCTGGTGCCGGAGCTGCTCGGCGACGACTTCGCCACCTACCGGTCCTGCGCCGCCCTGCTGGAGCGGCTGTACTCCAGCGACCCGGGGACCGCCCCCCCGGACGGGTGGAGCATCCAGGACAGCCGGCGCGTGCTGGGGCGGGCTCTCCCGGCGACCCTCGGGCAGCTCACCAGCAGCGCGGTCGCGCTCGGTCGCTGGTCGACCGCGACCGATCACGCGGCCGAGGGGCTGGCGATCGCGCGCATCGGGGGCCAGGCGATCGAGGCCGCCGGCATGCTGGCGCAGCTCGCCTGGATCGCCGCGGCGCGCGGCCAGGCGGCCGAGTGTGACCGCCTGGCCGCCGAGGCGCTGGCGATCACCGCGCCGAGGGGCTTCGCGCTGGTCACCGCGACCGTCACCTGGGCGCTCGGCCTGCTGGACCTGAGCCTCGGCCACCCGGCGCGGGCGCTGGACCGGCTGGCGCCGCTGGCCTCCTCCAGTGGCTCGACCCCGGTGCTGCTGCTGGCCACCGCCGACCTGGTCGAGGCGGCGGTCCGGGCCGGCCGGCCGGCGGCGGCCGAGCCGCTGCTCGCGCAGCTCGACCGCTGGGTGGAGCTGGCCGGGCCGGCGTGGGCGCTGGCGACGACCTTCCACTGCCGCGCCCTGCTCGCCGGCGGTGACGAGGCGGAGATCTGCTTCCAGGCCGCGCTGGACGCCGGCGGCGGTTCAGCACGCCCGTTCGCGCACGCCCGCGCCCAGCTCGACTATGGCGCGTGGCTGCTGCGGGAGCGGCGCTGGGGCGAGGCCGCCACCTGCCTGCGGGCGGCTCTGGAGACCTTCGAGCGGCTGGGCACCGCGCCCTGGGCCGAGCGGGCGCGGATCGAGCTGCTGGCCAGCGGTGCTCCCGTGCCGGGGCCAGCGGGTGATTGGACGTGGCCGCATGACAGTCGTGCCGGCGCCCATCGGGGGGGTGGCGTCCGGCCGGCGGCGAGGGGACGCTGCTGAGCTTCAGGGAGCTGGGCAGTGCCCCCCTCGCCGCCACTCAAGCTTGTACGTCCGGCTGGGTGGCGCACCGATCGGCTACCCTCTTCGGGGGGAGGAACGCGGCAGCGGCTGAGGGGGAGGGACGGTGGCGACCGACGACGCCGAAGGACCGCTGGTGTTCGCCGGCTCCGCCAGCCCCAAGCTGACCAAGGAGATCTGCGGGCACCTGGGAATCCCCGTCGGCCAGGGTGAGGTGCTGCGGTTCTCGGAGGGCACGCTGTTCCCGCGGATCCTCGAGAACGTCAGGGGCCACCGGGTCTACCTGGTGCAGTCGACGGTCTTCCCGGCCAACGACCACTTCATGGAGCTGCTGTTCTGGATCGACGCCTTCAAGCGGGCGAGCGCCTCGTCGGTGACGGTGGTGATCCCCTACTTCAGCTACGCCAAGGGGGACAAGAAGGACGAGCCCAGGGTCTCGATCCGGGCGCGGGTCTGCGCCGACGCGATCGAGGCGGCCGGCGCCGACCGGGTGGTCACCATGGACCTGCACGCCGCCCAGATCCAGGGCTTCTTCCGCATCCCCGTCGACGACCTGTACGCGCGGCCGCTCCTGTGCGACGCGATCCGGGCCGAGGGGCTGGCCGATCCGGTGGTCGTCTCCCCTGACGCCGGCTTCGCCAAGAAGGCCAGGATGTTCGCGCGCCGGCTCGGCGCGCCGCTGGCGATCGCCGACAAGGTCCGCTCCGACCACCGCGAGCGGCCCACGGTGGTCGACGTGATCGGCGAGGTGGGCGGCAGGGACGCGGTGCTGGTGGACGACTTCACCATCAGCGCCGGCACGCTCGTGGAGGCATCGGAGCAGCTCATGGCCAAGGGCGCCCGGTCGGTGATGGCGGCGGTCAGCCACGGGGTCTTCGCCGAGGGGTCGATGCGGCGCCTGGACGCGAGCCCCATCCGGCTGCTGATCACCACCGACACCGTCGAGACCCAGCCGGTGCGGCTCTCGCCCAAGGTCCGGGTGGTCTCGGCGGCGCCGCTGTTCGCCGAGGCGATCCGGCGGATCCACCACCGCGAGAGCATCAGCGGGCTGTTCAACGACTGAGCCCGGCTCCGCCGCCGCCGGCAGAGCGAGCGCATTCCGGATACCGCAGGCATCGCAGCATGATTACGCTGTCGTGCACGAGGTGTCATTGGGGGTGATCACCCAGAATGCACCTGTCAGTCGGTCTGCCACTCGGGAGGCGGAGACCACGCATCCGACCGCTTCTCCTGGCTGGCAGCGGACCGGCGGCGATGGGGTGCCCCATGCCCCTCGTCGCCGGTCCCGCCGTTTCCGGCGCTGACACGCGCCTTCGCCACTCCGCCGCTGGCACGCCCGATCGACGTTCGGACGTGGAACGCCGGTCACGTATCCGCGGTGCGGCCCGTCGCCGCCTTCTATCACCGCAGGGGATCGAGGCGCGGCACCGATCTCGCGAAGCGGCGCGATCGCGAAGCGGAGCGACATGACCGGCGTTCCACCGATCAGGGAGGCGCCATGGCGGAACGCACCGTGCTGGTGGAGCGCGAGGGCCCGGTCACGGTGGTGACCATCAACCGGCCGGAGCGCCGCAACGCCGTCGACGGCCCGACCGCCGCCGCGCTGGCCGGCGCCTTCCGCGCCTTCGACGCCGACCCTGACAGCTCGGTCGCCGTGCTGGCCGGCGCGGGCGGCGCGTTCTGCGCCGGGGCGGACCTGAAGGCGATCGCGGCCGGGGCGCCGCCGCGGGTGGCTCCCGACGGCGACGGGCCGATGGGGCCGACCCGGCTGCGGCTCTCCAAGCCGGTGCTGGCCGCGATCGAGGGGCCGGCCGTGGCGGGCGGGCTGGAGCTGGCGATCTGGTGCGACCTTCGCGTGGCCGCGGAGGGCGCCGTGCTCGGCGTGCTGTCGCGGCGGGCCGGCGTGCCGCTGATCGACCTCGGCACCATCCGGCTCCCCCGCCTGGTCGGGCACGGGCGGGCGATGGACCTGATCCTCACCGGCCGCGCGGTCGGCGCCGCCGAGGCGCTGGCCATGGGGCTGGTCGACCGGGTGGTGGCCGACGGGACGGCTCGCCACGCGGCGGTCGCCCTCGCCGGTTCGCTGGCCGTCCTGCCCCAGGCCGCCCTGCGCGGCGACCGCCTCTCGGCCATCGAGCAGTGGGGGCTCGACGAGCAGGCGGCCACCGCCAACGAGCTGCGGCACGGCCTGGCCACCCTGGCCAGCGGCGAGACCGTCGCCGGCGCCAGCCGCTTCGCCGCCGGCGCCGGCCGCCACGGCTCGCCTTTCAGCGGGTGACCCTGGGGCTCTGGACCGCGTCGACCGCCTGCTCGGCCTGGTGATGGACGGCCTCCGCCGCCAGCCGCCGGCCTGACGCCTCCGGCAACCTCATCCCAACCGGGTGATGACCCCGACCCGGTCAGGTGGCACGGTCTCGTGCAGCACCCGCAGAGGCGAGCAGCGAGGCGACATGGCGAACGGAGGTACGGCCATGAGCGATGGGGCGTCCGGACCCGGACTGCAGGTCAATCGGGGGATGGTGGTCGGCGGGGCGGTGCTCGTCGGCCTCGGCGGTCTGCTGGGGTTCAGCGGCATGGTGCTGCTCGGCTCCGCGCTCGTCACGGCGAGCCGGCGGTGGATGCGGCAGCTCGACCGGCCGCCCACCGAGACCGCCAGGCGCAAGTGGGAGCAGGCCAGAGCCGCCACCACCGCGGGCGCCGAGGCATGGCGGAGCGGGTCGCCGGACAAGGCGCCGGCCAAGTCGCCGGCCTCTTAGCCGTCCCGTCACAGCCCCGGCCCAGGTGAGCACCGTCGACCAGGCGTCGCGTCGCCGTGATCGATCGTCAGCGCCGGTCCCCTTCGAGGGCCTCGAGCGCCTCGTCGATGTCGTAGCCCATCGGCAGCGCGACCTTGGGGGTCGCGGAGATCACCCGGGCCATGCCGATGACGGGCGCGACCGCGATGAGGGTGCCGACGATCTCCTCGTCGGTGGCGCCCGCGACGATGGCCGCCTGGACGTTGCAATGGAACGAGACGGGCGCCGCACCAAGAGCCAGCAGCGCTCCGAGACGGACGAGGGCGTGGGTCTTGGCGTCCAGCCCTGACGCCTCGCGATTGTCGAGGCGCGTGGCGAACAGCGACTCGATGACGTCCTCGTCCTGGATTCCAAGACGACGCAGTCTCTCTTCGAGTTCCGCCGCGATCACCTCCGCCCGCTTCGAAGCCCGCGGGCCGGGCGGGTAGTCCCCATCGCCCGCGACGCGGCAATCACACCGCGCCAGTTCGGCCGGGTCATCATCCAGACGGCATGAAAGACCGGATCGGTGCCGCCCTAGGTGACCAGCAGGCCGAGGTCCTGGGCGTGCTGGATCGCCTGGCTACGTGACGAGACGCCGAGCTTGCGGTAGATCGCGATCGCCTGCGTCTTGACGGTGTGCGGCGACAGGTGCAGGCGCTCGCCGATCTCGCGGAACGAGTGATAGGTGGCCAGGAGCGGGAGGAGCCGCAGCTCCGCCGCGGTGAGCGAGGACGCCCCGATGACGTCGGCGTGCATGCTCTCGAGCTGCGAGCGCAGCTCGTCGGCCTCGCTCCCGAGGATGCCGAGGTCGGGCCGCCGGCGGAGCAGGTCGTCGACCTCCCGGAGCACCGTCCTGGCGCCGGCGACGTCGGTGAGGGCGATGTAGGCGCGGATGAGCTCCAGGCGCGTCTGGACCGCGTAGAACGGTAGGGCGTAGGTCATCTGCGGGCGCAGCCCCTGGGCCCGCGCGAGGTGCTCCAGGGCCGGCGGCACGTCCCCGCGGTGGATCGCCACGCGGGCCGCGGCGGCGTACAGCAGGATGGTGGTGACGTAGCCGTCCAGCCGGGCCTCGCGGATGACGTCGCGCGCCTGCTCGACCAGGATCTCGGCCTCGTGCCAGTCCTCGCGCCGCATCGCCAGGATGGCCCGCTCGGCGAGCGCGTCGACGGCCGCCACGGTCGCGCCGGCGTCCTCCGCCACCTCGACCGTATCCGCCAGGATGTCGTCCGCCTGCTCGGGGGCCCCGGCCCCAAGGTGCGCCATCCCGAGCACGAGCAGCGCTGGCGCTCGCATCAGGCTGTCCAAGGGAAGGAGCTTCTCGGCGAGCTCCGCGTCCCTCCGCGCCTGCTCCATCCCGTCCGGGCACAGCAGCGCCCTCCGTAGCGCCAGCCACCCCTCGATCGACGTGCTCCCGTCGGGCAGCGTCCCCTCCAGCGACCCGCGTCGGGCGGCTTCGGCCCAACGCTCGGACGCGGCCAGGTTCCCGACCACCAGGTGGTACCAGGCGCCGATGACGGCGAGCCCAGAGTACTGCTCGATCTCCCCGTTCTCATCGAACCAATCGAACCATCGCTGGACGGTGGCGAGTCGACCGGTCCGGTACATGAGGAACGCCGCGTTGGCGACCAGCCGCGCGACGCGATCGGTGTCGCCCGCCTCCATGGCGTATTCGATGGCGGCCTCGGGGAGGCCGTTGTCCTCACACCAGGCGGCCGCCCGGAGCAGGAGCTCACCGGCCGCACCGGCCTCGCCGCGATCCAGCTTGGCGCGCAGCAGTTCGCGGAACAGGTGGTGGTAGCGGTACCAGCGCCGGCGACGGTCGAGCGGGATCAGCAGCAGGTTCGAGCGCTCCAGCGACTCCAGGAGGTCGGCCGAGCCGGTCCGGTCGAGGACCGCGTCGCACAGCGGCCCGGAGAGCCGCTCGAGCACCGAGGTGCGCGTCAGGAACGACACCGACTCCGCCGGCAGGCGGGAGAGCAGCACGGACTGGAGGTAATCCACGAGGAAGCGATCGTCCCCGTCCAGGGCGATCCCGCCGTTCCCGGACCCGCCCATCTGGAGGGACAGGGCGGCCAGGTAGAGCGCGACCGGCCAGCCCTCGGTTCGCCGGTTCAGCTCGGCGCAGTGCGCTTCGGAGACCTCGACGTCCGCGCCGCGCAGCAGCGAGGCGGCCTCGCGCTGGTCCATCGCCAGGTCGTCCGTGCCGATCTCCACCACGCGGCCCTCGGCCCGCAGCCGCCCGAGCGGGAGCGGCGACTCGCCACGGCCGGCGATGGCAAGCTGTGACCCGCTGGGCAGGTGGTCGACCAGGACACCGACCTGGTCGACGCACTCGCCGTTGCGGAGCAGATGCGCATCGTCCAGGACCATCACGACCGGCAGCGTCCTGGAGGACAGGGCGGACCCGAGTCGCGGGAGGACCGTCTCCATGATCGGCGCGCCCGGGGAAGCCAGCGCGCGGAAGACCGCGCGGTCGATCGGCTCGCTCCGGTCGAGCGCCATGGCGATGTAGGTCAGCAGCACGACCGGGTGGTTGTCCCGTCCGTCGATCGAAAGCCAGACGAAGCTGCGTGCGTCCTGCTCCGCCCACTGGACCAGCAGGGTCGACTTGCCGTACCCCGGCGGAGCGGCGACGGCGACGACCGGCACGTCGCTTGCGGTCTCGAGCCGGCTGAGCAGCTCCTTCCTCGGCACCATCCCGTCCCGTCCGAGCGGCGGGGTCAGTTTCGACTCGAGGATCGGGAAGGGCGGAGACGGCGCTCGCGCTGACGGTTTGTCCAGCGTGCGCAATTGCGTTGTGACCATTCGGTGTCCCCCCCGGCAATCTTCCTCGCACCGTAGTGAGCTGCTGTCGACCCGGTCCAGGGACCAACGCCCCCCTCCGTCCCGGGACCGTTGGACCGCGGAGCGGGCAGCCGAGGCAGCACGAATGCCGCGAATCACGACACCAGCGCGGGAAACCCGGCGCTCGCTCCGCACGTTCTCCGGCGACGGAGCGAGCCCGCATCACCCCCGGAGGGTGATTTCCGGTTCCGCGAACGCCGCCGGCCTACGCCGCCGGGCGAGCGGGACCGATCAGGCGCTCCAGGAGCTTGCTGTCGCCAGGCCAGGCCTCCAGCAGCACCTCGCGAGGGACCTGCCGCGCGGCGTACCGGAGCGCCAGCGCGACCGCCACGACGTCGTCGAGCGGCCCGATCACCGGCAGGAACTCGGGGATCAGGTCGATCGGCGAGGCCACCCACAGCCCGGCCAGCACGACCGCGACCTTCGCGCGCCGCGGCACGCGCGGATCACGGCGGCGCCGCGCGATGGTGGTCGCGCAATCCGGGATGAACCTCGCCAGCTCGCGCAGCGGCCCGGGCGGCAGCCGGCGGGCGAGCAGGATCAGCACCGCCCAGCTCAGCACCATGAGCCCGACCGCGATCCCCAACCAGACCAGCCATTCCCGCATCGCCCGGCGATCCTGGCACGCCGCCGCGCCCGCCGCCAGCGATCGCCCTTTCGCCGCGATTCCGCCGACCTGGCATCCGGTGGGGCCCTCGGTTGAGGTCGTACGGTTCGCCCATGCCCGTGCCGCCCGCCGCGCCCTGGCGGTCCGCTGAGCCGGCCGCCATCCACAAGTGCCTACTCGCCGACGGTGCCGTCGGCCAGCTCCCGGACCACGTCCAGATGGCCGGTGTGGCGGGCGTACTCCTGGAGCACGTGGAACAGGGTCCAGGCCAGGGTTGGACGCGGGTCGTCCGGGCCGAAGCGCCCGCCGATCGCGGCCTGGTCGTCGAGGCGCGCGCCGGCGACGATCCGCCGCGACCTGGCGCACTCGTCGAGGAACAGCGCCTTGACGTCGTCGGCGCTCTCCTCGGCGCCGACCCGCCACGGGGCGTCGGGGCCGCCCTCCACCCAGGGTGAGGAGAGCCGCTCGGCGGCGAAGCCCCAGCGGAACCAGCGCCGCTCGACGCCGGCAAGGTGCTTGAGCAGCTCCAGCGGCGTCCAGCCCGACGGCAGCCTGCTGCGCCGCAGCTCCTCGTCGGGCATTCCGTCCAGCTTGCGCAGGATCGCGTCCCGGTAGAACTCGAGGTAGCCGACCAGCAGCTCGCGGGGGTCCGCGAGCGTCTGGGACGGCTCCGGTGGAGGTTCGACCGGCGTCAGCATGCCCGCGACCCTACGGGACGCCGGCGGCCCGCGCCACCACCCCGGGGCTACGACATCCGCACGATCTGCCCGGTGATGCAGCGGGCCTGGTCGGAGGCCAGGAAGACGATGACCTCGGCGACCTCGTCCGGCTGGGCAACGTGCCGCAGCGGGTTGGAGGCAGTGGCGGCCTGCTCGACCTCCGTCGTGATCCAGCCGGTGTCGGTCACCGGCGGGTGCATCAGGTTGGCGGTGACCCCGTAGGGACCGAGCTCCCTGGCCGCAGAGATCGTGTAGTTCTCCTGGGCGGCCTTGGCAGCTCCGTAAGAGACCTCCTCGGTGACCAGCGCCACCCGGCCACCCAGCCCCGGATCGATCATGCCGAGGATCTTCCCATGGCGCGTCAGGCCCGGTCGCCGGGTCAGGCCCGGGCGCCTGCCGCGGGTCAGGCCGGGTCGCGGGCGGCGGGGCCGCCGAGGCCGCTGCGGAAGCCTTCGCGCCAGCTCGGGTAGCGCGGCTGCCAGCCCAGCTCGCGCTTGGCCTTGGCGTTGGACGCGCCCCGCACCCGGGTCATCATCGAGACGCCCACCGGGCCGACGGCCAGACCTGCCAGCCACGCCGGCAGCCGCCTCGGCGGCTTCGCGCCGACCGCCCTGGCCAGCTCGGGAAGCCACACCGAGACCGGCGCGGGCTCGTCGTCGACGACGTTGTACAGGCCGGCCTTGCCGGACTCCACGCAAGCCAGGGCGGCCGACGCCGCGTCCTCGACGTGGATGAAGGACCAGATCCCCGAGCCGCCGTCGACCAGCGGGAACTTCCTGGCGCGGACCGTCTCGACGATGTCCCCGCCCAGCGCGATCGAGGTCCCCGGCCCGTACAGGCTCCCGTAGCGCAGCACGGTCCCCTCCAGGCCCTGCGCGCCGAGCACCTTGTCCTCGAGGTAGCGGATCGCCTCCAAGGTGGGGCGCATCTGCGCCGGCGGGTCCGGATCGAACGGCTCGTCCTCGGTCTTGACCGCTCCGCCTTCCCGAGCGTAGGGCCAGCCGGCGTAGCTCTGCGCGATGAACCCCCGCGCGCCGGCGGCCCTGGCGCCCTCCAGCAGATGATCGGTCCCCTCGGTCCGCAGGCGGTTGGTCTGCGCCCACTCCCGGTCCCAGTGCTTCAGGTCGCGGAAGCCGGTCAGGGCAGTGAGCTGGTGGATGACCACCTCGGGCTTGGCCCCGACCACCGCGTCCACCACCGCCCGCCGGTCCAGGCCGTCCGCGACGGCAGGGATGGCGCCGCCCGCCTTGAGCTGGTCCGCCTTGCGCGCCGAGCGGGTCATCGCCACGACCTCGTGCCCTTCCGATACCAGCATGGGGACCAACGGCTTGCCGATTGCGCCGGTAGCGCCCGCCACGAACACTCGCATGGTCGCCTCCTCGTCCGATCTCGTCTGCATCCCGTGACGGGGACGCGGGTACCTTTGTGACACTCGGCGTCCGCGACCTGTCACAGGGCCGGCGGGTCGTACGTCTTCATGGTCGGCATGGAAAGGCATCGGGCAGAGATGGACGACGCGGGCGAGATCCACGCGGAGCTGCGGCCCCTGCTGTTCTCGATCGCCTACCGGATGCTGGGGAGCGTCGCGGAGGCCGAGGACGTCGTACAGGAGGCCTACCTGCGGTGGCACCGCGCCCTGACGGCCGGCACCGAGGTGCAGTCCCCGAAGGCGTACCTGGCCGCGGTGACCACACGGCTGGCGATCGATCAGCTCCGCGCCCGCAAGAGCCGCCGTGAGGCGTACCTGGGGCCGTGGCTCCCCGAGCCGCTCGTGGCGGAAACGGAGGCGGACGTGGCGCAGCACGCGGAGATGGCCGAGTCGCTGTCGATGGCCTTCCTGGTCCTGCTCGAGAGCCTCAGCCCGGTGGAGCGGGCGGTGTTCCTGCTGCGTGAGGTCTTCGAGTACGGCTACGACGAGATCGCCCAGATCGTTGACAAGAGCGAGGCGAACTGCCGGCAGATCTTCGCGCGGGCCCGCCGCCACATCGAGGCCTCCAGGCCCCGGTTCGAGCCCTCGGCCGGCGAGCGGAACGAGCTGGCGCGCCGCTTCTTCGCCGCCTGCGAGCAGGGCGACATGGACGGGCTGCTCGAGCTGCTGGCCGCCGACGCGGCCTTCGTCGGTGACGGCGGCGGCAAGGCGCAGGCCCTCCCCGAACCGATGTCCGGGCGGGAGCGCATCGCCCGGTTCCTGCTCGGGCTGTTCACCCGCGGCGCGCAGCTCGGCGCGCAGATCCGGCCGGTCCAGGTCAACGGGCAGCCGGGCTGGATCAGCCTCGACGCCAAGGGGCAGGTGGTCAACGTCTTCACCGTCGACGTCGCCGACGGCCACGTCCAGTCGATCCGGTCGGTGGTCAACCCCGACAAGCTCGAGCACCTCGGGCCGGTCTCGGACGTCGCCCGCCTCTCCCGCCCCAGGCGGAGCTGACGCCGCTTCCTGGTTTGTCCAGCACCTGCGCGAGGGTGCCACCGGCCGATGAGTTTCCACCGGCCGCTCGGTATGTACGGGTGAGCATTCGCGAACCCGCAACCGGGAGGTCAGGTGGAACGCGACCTGGGACAGACGTCCTCGACGTCGGCGCAGCGCTGGGTGCTCGCGCTGACGGCGGTGGCGTCCTTGATGGTGATGCTGGACACCATGGTGGTGACCACCGCCCTGAGCACGATCCGGGTGCACCTCGGCGCCTCGATCGAAGAGCTGGAGTGGACGGTCAACGCCTACACCCTCAGCTTCGCCGTGCTGCTGATGACGGCCGCCGCGCTGGGCGACCGGTTCGGACGACGGCGCCTGTTCGTCACCGGGATCGGCCTGTTCACGGCCGCCTCGGCGGCGTGCGCGCTGGCGCCGGGCATCGGCTGGCTGATCGCCGCGCGCGCCGTCCAGGGCGCCGGCTCGGCGATGACCATGCCCCACGCGCTGGCGCTGCTGAGCGCGGCCTTCCCGCCGCAGCGGCGGGCCAGGGCGCTGGGGCTGTTCAGCAGCGTCACCGGCCTGGCGACGCTCGGCGGCCCGATGGTCGGTGGCGCGGTCACGCAGGGCCTGGCGTGGCAGTGGATCTTCTGGCTGAACGTCCCGATCGGGCTGCTGGTCATCCCGCTGATCCTGAACCGGATCGAGGAGAACCGCGGAACCGACATCAGCCTGGACTTCCGTGGCCTGGCACTGGTGACCGGCGGCGCGCTCGGGCTGGTGTGGGGGCTGGTGCGCGGCAACGCGGCCGGCTGGGGAAGCCCTGAGGTGGTCGGGTCGCTGGTGGCCGGGGCGGTCCTGGCGGCGGCGTTCGTCGCCTGGGAGCTGCGCGCCCGCGAGCCCATGCTGCCGATGCGGTTCTTCCGCTCGGCCGCGTTCTCGTCGGGCAACGCCGCCAGCTTCCTGTTGTTCGGGTCGATCTTCGGAGCGGCGTTCTTCTTCGCGCAGTTTCTCCAGACCACGCTCCACTACGGCCCGCTGGGCGCCGGGCTCCGTCTGGCCCCCTGGACCGTGACCCTGTTCGTGGTCGCGCCCATCGCCGGCGCCCTGGTCAACCGCGTCGGCGAGCGGCCGTTCATCGTCGGCGGGATGCTCCTGCAAGCCGCCGGGTTCGCGTGGATCGCGCTGATCGCCAGGCCGGGCCTCCCCTACCCGGCGATGATCCCGCCGCTGGTCCTGGCCGGCAGCGGCGTCTCGATGGCGATGCCGGCCGCCCAGAACTCCGTCATCGGCTCGGTGCCGCGCGCCGCCATCGGCAAGGCCTCCGGCGCCTTCAACACGCTCCGCCAGCTCGGCGGGACCTTTGGGATCGCGATCCTGGCCGCGGTGTTCGCCGGCAGCGGCGGCTACGCCTCGGCGCAGGCATTCAGCAACGGGTTCGCACCCGCGATCGGCGTCGCGGCCGGCCTGTCGCTGGTGGCCGCGGTCGCCGGCCTCTGGACCCTGACCCCAGACCGGTGGCGGATGATCCCCACCAGCGCCAACGGCCAGCCGGCGGTCGGCGCCTACCTGCGTCGCGACGACGGTGCCCACCGTGCGCACTCGGTGCAGGTGTTCACCTTCGCGGACTCGGGCCTCGCCCGCATCGTCGCCTTCGTGGACCCGCACTTGTTCGCGACCTTCGGCCTGCCGCTGACGTATTCTCCGGCCGCCGCAGCCCCGAGGCGATGACCGGGCCGGGCGCCGCGGCAGGACAGATCGACGGCGTCGAGCTGCTGGAACGTGCGATCGGCTACGCGCTGGGCGCCGTCACGGTCGTCACGCCGGCGCTGCTGGCGCGTCCGACGCCGTGCCGGGACTGGGACCTGCGGGCGCTGCTCCACCACGTCAACGATTCCCTCGCCGCGCTCGAGGACGGCATCGGCGCCCGCCGTGTCAGCCTCGACCCGGCCGCGGACGACGACCTCGCCGGCGATCCCGTCCGGAGGTTCCGCGACCGCGCCCGCCGGCTGCTCGGAGCGCTGACCAGGGCGGATGGCAACGACCGGGTGCTCGCCGTCGCCGACCTCCCACTAGCGGCCAGCATCCTGGCCGGCGCCGGCGCCATCGAGATCGCCGCCCACGGGTGGGACGTCTGGTGGGCGTGCGGGTACCGCCGGCCGCTGCCTGACGACCTGGCGGTCGAGCTGCTCCGGATCGGCCCGCTGCTGGTCGCGGACGGCGGCCGCCATCCCCTGTTCGCCGACCCGGTCGCGGTCCCGGCGGCGGCCGGCCCCAGCGACCGGCTCGTCGCCTTCCTCGGCCGCGATCCCGGCAGCTAGGAGGCGGCGGCCTCCGCGGCGGGCCGGTCGGGAAGGAACACCCTGAACGAGGCGCCGCCGCCGGGGCGGTCCTCGACCCAGGCGCGCCCACCGTGCAGGTTGGCGAACTGGGCGACCAGCGCCAGGCCGATCCCCGAGCCGGGGGTGTTCGGGGCGACGTTACGGCCCTGACGGAAGGGCTGGAAGATCTGCTCGCGGAGCTGCGTCGGCACGCCCGGCCCCTCGTCCTCCACGACCAGCAGGGCACCCTCGCCGTCGGCGTGGACCCGCACCCAGATGGTGGTGCCCGCCTCGGTGTGCCTGGCCGCGTTGAGGACGAGGTTCTCGACGATCCGTTCCACCTTGGGGCCGTCCACCGCGATGTGCAGGGACGACGCGTCCACCACCACCGGGTGCTCGTCGGCCACGGCGGCCTCCTCCACGCTGCGGCGGGTGAGCGCGCCGATGTCGACGACCCGCCGCTCGGGGGTGAGCGTGCCCCTTGCGAGCCGGTCCAGGTCCAGCAGGTCGGCGAGCAGCCGGTCGAGCTTGCGGGCGTTGGTGGTCAGCCGCCGGATCAGGTCGACGACGTCGTCCGGACGCAGGCCGTCGGCGCCCCGCTGGAGCGTGAGCGCGATGCCGAGCACCGAGGTCAGCGGGGTGCGGAGGTCGTGGGACACCGCCTGGAGGAAGGTGGTCTTCATCTCGTCCATGGCACGCAGGTGGTCGGCCCCGGCGCGCTCGCGCTCCAGCGCGGCGGCGAGCTGCTCCGCGGCGTCCTGCTCACGCCCCAGCGCCTCGGCGAGGCGGCTGGAGGCCTGGCGGGTGGCGGTGATGTCGGTCAGGATCCCCTGCCAGAAGAGCTGCCGCCCGGCGGCGTCGCGGACCAGGATCGCCTCGTCGCGGACCCAGCGCTCCTGGCCGTCCCGGGTCAGTATCCGGTACTCGCCGAGGAACGGCTCGCCCGTCTCGTTGGTGCGCTCGCACTCGGCGTTGACCCATTCGCGGTCGTCCGGGTGCACCCACCGGTCCCAGAGACCCGGCGTGCCGATGCACTCCGACGCCTGCTCGCCGAGCAGCGCCTCGATCTGCGGGCTCACGTAGGTGGGCGCGTAGGGCGGGTCCGGGCTGATCGTGTACACCACCGCCGGCACGCGCTCCAGCAGCGCCTGGAAGCCCGCCTCGACGTCGGCGAGGCGCTGCTCCAGCTTGCGGTGCGAGGCGACGTCCTGCTGGGTGCAGGCCCAGTGGGTGGTCTGCCCGCTGCGGTCCGGCAGCGGCGCGACCTGCCAGCGCGCGACGTACTCGGTGCCGTCCTTGCGGTGGCTGACGGTCTCCTTGACCCACGGCGAGCCGGACTCGAGCCAGGCGGCGATCGACTCGTACACGGACGCGGCCGCCTCCGGGCACTGCACCAGGCGCAGGGAGCTGCCGACCAGTTCCTCCACCGGATGGCCGGTGAGCTCGCAGAACGCCCGGTTGGCATGGACGATCCTCGGACCCTTGGGGTCGAGATTGGTGGTGCTGATCACCACCGCGTCGGGGACCGCCTCCAGCGCGCCCCACAGGTGCTGGTTGTGCTGGGTCAGCGCGTCGTCGGCCACTTTGTGCGCCTGCAGCTCGCTGCGCAGCTCGATCTCGTCCATCACCAGGCCGGCCAGGTCCTTGAGGCCCGCCAGGTCCTCCCCGGTCCAGTCCCGCGGCCGCCGATCGGCGACACAGAACGATCCCACGACGTGGCCCGACGAGAGGACCAGCGGGATGCCCATGTAGGCGACCGCTCCGAGCTCGGCCATGAAGGGGTTGTCGCTGCCCAGCGCGTCCCAGCGGACGTCCCCGATCACCAGCGGCTGCCCGGTCGCCAGCACGTACCTGCACATCGAGTGGGAGACGGGAGCCTGACGCAGCGTGGCCCAGGGCTCGGGCATGCCGAAGGACGCCTTGAAGAATTGGCGGTGCTGATCGATCAGCGACATCACCGCGATGGGCGTGCCGAGGACACGGGCGGCCAGCCGCGCCAACCGGTCGAACACCGCCTCGGCCGGCGTGTCGAGCAGGTTCGTCTGGCGTACGGCGGCGAGCCGGCCCGGGTCAGCCAGCATGCTGGTCAGGCTGGAGCTCATCTCGCGGGACCCCCCCTTCGGCAGTCGCCGCCCAGTGTCACAAGCAGAGCAGACGTTCCGCAATCACCGGCCATTCTCCCCTCCACGCCGGCCCACCGCGAATGCCACGAAGCAACGCATGGGCACCTAATCCGGGCGGCCTCGGGGCGGCGCGGGACCGGAACGGGCTGGTCAGGGCGCCGGGCCGGATTGTCACAGCGCCGTTCTAGACTGCCATGGTGCCCTCAGCGCCGGGGGCCAGCGCGGAAGGAGCAAATATGGGACAGCCAGTCGTTCACTTCGAAATCATCGGGAAAGACGCGGGCAAGCTCCAGAGCTACTACTCGGACCTGTTCGGCTGGCGGATCGACGCCAACAACCCGATGAATTACGGGGTCGTGCCGCGTGAGGGCAACACCAACGCCGATGGCATCGGGATCGGCGGCGGCGTCGGCGGGGGCCCTGAGGGGTACCAGGGCCACGTCACCTTCTACGTCGAGGTGCCTGACGTGGAGGCCTCCCTCGCCAAGGCGGAGCGCCTCGGCGGCAAGCGCCTGATGGGCCCGGACAAGGTCAGCGAGGAGTTCGAGGTCGGCCAGTTCGCCGACCCCGAAGGCCACGTCATCGGCGTGATCCGCTCCGCGACCTGACCGTCCCTGGGGTCGACCCTGCCGCCATGGACGTGGAGCGGGTGCACCTGATCATCCTGGGACTGCCCGAGGTGACGGAGTACGAGCACGGCGGGCTCCCGGCCTTCCGGGTTCGGGGCAGGCGCTTCGCCAGCATGCTCGACCGCGACCGCGTGAACCTGATGCCCGGCGAGGAGGCGATCCGCGCGGCGGCCGCCGAATGGCCGCAGTGGTGCCAGGAGGGATGGTTCGGGAGGCGGCTCGCCTCGCTGTGGGTGACGTTCGCCTCGATCGACCCAGAGGTCCTCGAGGAGATGGTCACCGACGCCTGGGCGTCGAAGGCGCCGAAGACGCTGGTCCGCGCGCACCACGAGCGCCGGGAGCGGTAGCGGCGGCGGCGCCCCGGTCAGCCGGGGCAGCTCCGCGAACCGCACGGGCCGGTGGCGACCACGAACAGCATCGCCGCCAGGCCGAGGGCGGCGCCCCAGCGTGCGGGAACGCTGAGCGCGTCGTCGTGGAGCCACGCCTTGATCGCGGACCAGATAGCCAGCACCCCCAGGAAGAAACCGCTGAGACTGAGCGCGGCGAAGACCACGACCACCCAGGTCGGGCTGGCCCCGCGACCGGCGCGCAGGCCAGCGACCAGCGCCCGCACCAGGGCCGGGATCGTGGCCAGCACCAGGCCGCTCAGGCCTGAATTGAGCGACGTCCGGTCAGGGGCCACCGGCCGCGCGCTCCTCCGCAGCGCTCATCGGACAATAGTAACCGGCGCAATCATCGGCGATGGCGTGCGCGGGTCCGGGTACACTCCCCGCATGAATCGCTTGGAGGATTCGGCGGCTCACGGTCGACGGGCCGCGGACCAACGTCTTCCACCTTCCGGTGCGAGGAAGCGGGGACGGCGGCATCTACTCCACCGTGGCGGACGTCCACGCCTTGTGGAGCGCATTCCTCGCCGGGAAAATCGTGTCGGCGGACTGGGTCGCGGCGATGGTGCGTCCCCGCAGCGACGTGCCGTCGGAGTCGAGGCGCTACGGCCTCGGATTCTGGCTGCACAAATCGAGCGACACGGTGATGCTGGAAGGCTCCGATGCGGAGGTGTCCTTCCGCACCGTCCACGATCCGGTCGGCCGCTGGGCCCACACGGTGCTGCCCAACACCACCTCCGGCGCCTGGCCGATCGCGCGCCACCTCAACGAGCTCCTCACCCCGTGAGCCACCAGGCCAACGCCGATACACTCGGCGGATGAGCAACCTCGAGCGGGCACCGCGGCGATAGGCTTCCGGCCGCGGCCTCGGGCCAGGGCCGGCCCCGACCGCTCAAGCCGGGACCAGGTCCTCCAGGCGGGCGCGAGTCTCGGGGTGGCGCAGCGCCTGGAGCGCGCCGCCTTCGAGCTGGCGGACGCGCTCACGGGAACACCCCATCACCGCGCCGACCTGCTCCAAGGTCCGTGGCGAGCCGGAGTCCAGCCCGAACCGCAGGACCAGCACCTGCCGCTCGCGTTCGGGAAGCGAGCCGAGCACCTTTCCCAGCGCCTCCCGGCCGAGCGTCTCGGCCGCCAGCTCACCGGGATCGAGGGCCCGCTCGTCCTCCAGGAGGTCCTTCAGCTCGGCGCCGTCGTCGCCGACCGGGCTGTTCAGCGAGGCGATCGCGCGCGCGCTGTCCTTCAGGCACGCCACCTGCTCGATCGAGAGGTCCAGCTCGGCTGCCAGCTCCGCATCGCTCGGGTCGCGGCCGAGCTCGGCACGCAGCCGGGTCTGGCTGCGGCGCAGCCGGCCGACCCGCTCATCCACGTGCACCGGCAGACGGATCGCCCGCACGCCGCGGTCAGCCGCCCCTCGGGTGATCGCCTGGCGGATCCACCAGGTCGCATAGGTGGAGAACTTGAAGCCCTTGCGCCAATCGAACTTCTCGACCGCGCGCAGGAGCCCGAGATTGCCCTCCTGGACCAGGTCGACCAGCGGCAGCCCGGTGCCGGAGAAGCGCCGCGCGATCGAGACCACCAGGCGGAGATTGGACTCGACCATCGTCCGGCGGGCCTGCTCGCCAGCTCGCGCCGTCGCCGTCAGGCCGGGCCGCCGCGGATCGCCAGGAGCCAGCTCCCGCAGCGCGAGCTGGGCCTCCAGCCCGGCCTCGTACGCCTGCGAGAGGCGAACCTCGTCCTCCCTGGTCAGCAACTGGTGCCGCCTGATTTCGTCCAGATACAGTCGGAACAGGTCGAAGTCCACCGGCTCACGTTCGATCCTCGTCGGCATCGCGCTCCTGTTCCCGCTACCTCACCGCGGCGGCCTCGGTCAGGGTTCAGCATCGCGCGGGAGGGGCACGGCGTCTTCACGGCCAGCGCCCCTTTGCCCTGCCGGCTAGCGGGAGTCTGCGACTACCTGGTAGCTGCAAGGCGAGGGCGGGTCCGACGCCCGCGACGGCTGCCGGTCTCTTCGCGGTCAGTGGATCGCGTCGCGGGCGGCGTGGAGCTTCCGCGCGGTGTTCGGGCCGTACTCGCCATCGACCGTCAGGCCGCCGGCCTTCTTCTGGAACGCCTTCACAGCCGCCGCGGTTTTCGGGCCGTACTCGCCATCGGCCTCCAGGCCGGACCGCATGACCTTGTTCAGGCAGAGTTGGAGCTGCCTCACGACGCCGCCGGTGCTGCCGTCCTTGAGGACCGGGCTGCCCGAGGGCGCTCGGTCGCTGACGGCGGAAGCCGCCGCCGTGGCCCTTGCGGCCGCCGTCGGCCTGGCCCCCGGCCTGCCGGTGTAGTTGGGACGGCCATACCCGACGATGCTCGAGGCCCGGCGGGCGCGGCGCCTGCACCCGTCGGAGGTGTTGCCCTCGATCGTGAAGACGATGCCGTCCCTGACGCCGGTGACGAGCGCGATGTGGTCGATGGCCGGGATCCTGCGGGACCCCGCCCAGTCGAAGAAGACGATGTCCCCACGGCGGATGCCGCCGGTGCCGGCATGCCATTGGCCCTTATTGCTGAAGCGCTGCGCGTGCCAGACCGTGTAGGCGTAGTCCCGCCCGAAGCACACGGCGTCGTGGTTCCCCGAATGGAAAGCCCAGAAGGTGATGCTCTGGTCGCACCACGCCGCCCGGGCGAACACCCTCCCATTTCGGGCCGAGTACCACTCGGTGATGCCATTTGGTCGGCCACTGATTCCCAATGAGCGCTCGGCTCTCCGGATCATATCTTCGAGACCAGCCATTATTGCGACTCATCTCCTTTGGGCGCGCCATAGATCCCGTGATGATCGGCGGGACCGAATTCGCCCACGAGGAGGCCGGCTTCCTCCTCCTCGGTCATGTCCTCGCGGTCGTTGCCGGTCTCGTTGATCAGCGCGTACTGGTCGTCCTGCGTGGCGTCGTCCGGCTCGTCCACCGGCCGGTCGGGTTTCGGCCCGGCTGCCGCGGGCTCGGCGTCGGCCGGGGTGTCGGCGCCCGCCGGCTCGACGGCCACGGCGGTCCCGGGCTCCTGCGCCACAGCGGTCCCGGGCTCCACGGCCACGGCGGTCCCGAGGCCCGCTGGCGCATCGGGCGTTGGCGCTCCGGGTCCGCCAGGTCCGCCGGGCCCGCCGCCCGTGGGTCCCGCGGCGGCGCTCCCCGCGGTTGCCAAGGTCGTGGCCCCCTGCTGCGCCACCGCCGACTGCGCGGTGTTCGTCGCCGCCCGGATGCCGAAGTAGGCGGCGGTCATGGTGCTGATCGCCGTGAATGCGCTGCTCAGTATCGCCACGGACTGAGCGGAGCTCGCGGCCCCGCTTTTGATAACCCCGAAGGTCGCCGCACCTCCGATGAGAGCGTCACCCGCGATCACGACCAGCAGACCGGTCCACGCCCGGGTTCTCTGCAGGGCGTTTTCGCTCGGATTGAACTTGCCCCGCGGGCGCCGACCATCTGGAGCAGCGATTCCAAGGGCATTGTCTGCCATATGATTCCCCCCGAGAGCGAACTCGAATGAGCCTACCGAGCCGCATGGGAGAGCCTGCGGTGAAGCCAGGGTGCGCGATGAGAGATCAGCGCGGCGGTCGGGGCGGCTGTACCTGTGCCAATAGCATTGCAAGCGTGCTCGTGTAGATTGCCGATGTCCAGACCAATAGTCGTATACAGCGCGGAGATCCTTATATCTACGGAGAGTCCGGGCCGGTGGGGAACCTTGACTGGGCGCCCGCGGACTCCCTCTCGGTGCGGGTCAGGGCAGCCGGAGGACCTGGCCGACGGCGATGCGGTTTGGGTCCTTGATGCCGTTCTTGGCGACCAGGGCGGCGACGGTGGTGTGGTGCGTCGCCGCGATGGCCGACAGGCTGTCGCCCGGCCGGACGATGTACGTCTTGGCCGCCGGGGCGGGCGCGGGCGTCCCCGGCACCTTCAGGACCAGGCCGACGCTGATCCTGTCCGGGTTGGCGATGTGGTTCTGGGACGCCAGGGCGGCGACGGTGGTGTGGTGCGTCGCCGCGATGGCCGACAGGCTGTCGCCCGGCCGCACGGTGTAGGTGCCGGTCCACGACGCGGTCGAGGATGGAGCCGCGCCGGCGGACGTTGCGGCCATCGCCGGGGCCGCGCCGCCCTTGACGTGATCGACGAGGAAGGCGTGCCGTGCCAGGACGTCGGCGGCGTAGTCGTGCCCGGCGGTGTGGGAGTCGACCGACTGGCCCGCCGCGAGCGCCTTCTTGACGTTGCCCGCGCCGCAGTTGTAGGCGGCGACGGCGGCGTCCCAGTGGCCGAACGCCCGGTGATGGGCCGCCAGGAGCTCAGCGGCGTCGTCGGCCTGCTTGCGCACGTCCTTCAGGTACGACTCGTCGACGTGGAAGGAGCCGGAGTCCCGCTGCCACACGCCAAAGCCATGGAAGCGCGGCGAGGACTCGTTCTTGCGCTGGACGAAGTCGCCCTTGATGTTGCGGAGGTTGGTCTCGCGCGAGCCGACCGCGAACAGCAGTAGGGCCGGCAGGCCGTGGGCCTTCTCCACGGGCTCGATGAAAGGCCAGTCCGCCTTCGCCCGCCGGTACTCGGCCAGGAGCGTGGCGCCGGAGATGTTCATGGTGTCCCCCAGAAATCGGTGCAGCGGCAACGCTAATCTTCCGCCACGGCGTCCCGAGATCGTTACGGCAAACGGACGATTTGACGGAGGCTTCTCAGTTGCCCGGTGGCCGGGGCGGCGTCCCGGGATGGTGGCGGGCCCGGCCAGAGCCCGGCGTTCGCGTTCAGGTGAGCGTCGCCTGGACGACGGCGCCGATCTCGGGGCCCGCCTGGGCGATCGCGAGGCCGTCGGACGTCCAGATGCTCGAGCGGCCGGCGGCTTGCGCGTAGCCGCCGCCGGTCGAGCCGGCGAAGCTGGCCACCGCGACCCAGACCTGGTGGTCGGTGGCGACGCGACGGGCACGCTCGTCCTGGAGGGCCGCCTCTTCAACGGACTTCACGGTCCCGGCGACGTAGGCGTCGATCCCCAGAGCGGCGGTGTCGGACGCGTGCTGTGGGACGCCGGTGTCCTTGCAGATGGCCAGACCGAGCCGCCAGCCATCGACGTTGAGCACGGCTGGCCTGCCACCCGGGGTGAACCGCTCGGACTCGGCCGTGCCCAGCCACATCTTCTTGTAGGCGACGGTGGCCCCGGCGCCGTCGATGGCCAGCATGGCGATGTGCGATCGGCCTGCCTGGCCCCGCACCGGGGCGCTCACCAGCGCCACCCACCCCGGCTCGGCGCAGGCTTCCACGATCGGCCCCAGTCGAAGGTCCTCGGCGGTGATCGCCGGGGCATCCAGCTCGTAGCCCGTCAGGGAGAGCTCGGGAAAGACCACCACCCGGACCGGACCGTCGCCGCGTGCGCCACCGCGTTCACCGCAACGTCGTACGGCACGCACGGCGGTTGGGCAACGGCGACGCGAAGCGGCTCACGCACGAGAACCCCCAGGACAGGCCGGGCAACGAGTCAGCGACCAGCGCGCTCAGCTTGCCACAGCCCGGAGCCCACCGACCGTGGCCAACTAGGACGGCGGCGGGCAGCGTGGCCGACCTCCGTCCCGAGAACGTTACGGGCCGAACCGGCGACCTGATGGACGACCTCGCGGCTGGTCAGCAGGCTGACGACCAGACCATGGGGCTTCCTCACGCTGTTCTGGCCCGTCAACGAGGTTCGATCGCGTTCGTGGTCATGATCGAGGTCCTCGGATTCGGCACACATTGCGGCAGCGCGCTAACGATCAGCGAGCGCAGTTCCAGCGCTTCGGTCGGGGCACCCTCCGTGCGCAACCATCGCGGGAGGACCAGGAGTTGGTCACCGCTCGGGATCGCGTCGGGGTGGATCGTGAACACCGAGACATGGTCGCGATCGCCGGAGCGCTGGCGATCATATTGGATCCAAGGTTCCAGGGAGCGCAGGTAGGCCACCAATCTGCGCGGGTGCTTCGCGAGCTCAGGGTGCTGGCGCAGGTCGACATGCAAGGTCGAATAGGTCGGGTCCAGGACGACGGTGGCGCGGCACTGCCTCGGCGCCGAGTACAGCATCACGGCGGCACGGACTCCAGCCCGGCGTAGCCGCGCGTTGAGGGCGTCTGGGTCGTGCAACCGGTTCCAGCGAACCGTCACGTCCACGGTGCCGTCCGGATTCTTCGTGACGGCGTAGGCGGCCGAGGGCGCCTGGCCGTGCCACCAGGGCACCGGGATGACGCCGGCGATCGCGGTCGCCGCCACTGCCGCGACGACCGCTCCGGCAAGCGCCAGAGGAATGCGACGGGGGCGGGCATGGTCCGGGTGGGCCGAGCCGCGGTCGTCCGCCGAATCCAGGATCTCGGTCAGCAGCGCCAGCCGGTCCGCGTCCGTTTCCAGTGCGTCGACAGGGGTCGCGGCGGCCGGGTCGGCGTTCCGCAGCCGAGACAATGCAGTGTCGAGGGTCGTGGTCATGTCCTCACCTGGCTTCTGGTCGTGGAAGCGGGAGCGCGGCGGGTCGCTGATCGCCTTCCGGGTTGGGGCTGGAGTCGGCCGCCGCCAGGCGGCGGGCGAACCGGCGCCTGGCGCGGTGGAGCCGGACCTTGGCGGCGGTGCGTGAGCAGCCGAGCGCGGCAGCGGCCTCGGTAAGGTCCAGCTGCTCCCATTCGGTCAGGCGCAACACTTCCTGGTCCATCTGGGACAGCGACTCGAGCACCGCACGTACCCGTATCTGCTCCGCGATCAGCGTGGCGTGGTCGCCCGCGACCGCGCGATCGGTGGCAATGTCATCTCGGGTGTGCTCGCCGAGTCTGTCCCGACGCTGCCTGGCCCGCAGCTCGTTGGCGATCACGTGCCGCGCCGTCATGTACAACCAGGCCCGGGCGTGCTCCACCGGGACCTCAGGCAACCGGCGCCAGGCGATCAGGAAGGTCTCGGCCACGACATCGCCAGCCGCGTCGATCCCCACCCGACGTTGCGCGAAGCGCAGCAGCTCCCCGTAATGGCCCGCGAAGAACCCCTCGAAGCGCGCCCTCGCCTCCGTCTCCCCCGACTCCGCTCTCATGCACAGAAAGTGTCCGCCCAGCGGCGAACGGTTACACGTCCGCTGAGCCAACCCACGGTGCACCGCCGCACGCCGTGTCAGGCCTTTCCCCCAGGTGGGTCTTTCAGGCCTTACGAGGTGTAGCGGGTCTGGCTGTATGGGGCTTTGCCGAACGAGAGGATCTTCGTCGGTGTGACGCCGAAGACGAGTCCCTGGCGACCGTCGGGATCGCGGAACGCCCCGTCGCCGACCTCGAAATCCCAGTCGAGCTATGGCCGCCAGCCGTTGGAGCTGCGCGTTCTCGGTCACGCGAGCGGCAGCTCCCTCGACCACGACGTCCAGCCCCGACCGGAGCTGGTTGGTACCGGTCGTGAGGATGCAATGGGGATTGGACTCCAGGTTCTTGGCTTTCTGCTCGGCAGCGCCGGCGCAGAAGTGGAGCGTCCCGTCGAGCCAGATCGCCGGGAGCGGCGTGACGTGCGGTCGCCCGTCGCGACGCACCGTCGACAGCCAGAACATCTCTGACCTCGACAG
>WNGM01000122.1_pt1 | contig 70401 bp, 60 predicted proteins | sample 5400571 | NCBI WGS metagenome assembly WNGM01 (sample SAMN13153378, study PRJNA577476) | soil metagenome | isolation source: 100 cm soil or saprolite under Garry oak tree replicate 2 | place: USA:California | collected 2016-06-15
GAATCCCCACGCGAAGCAGCCGAACAGCTTCGTATATCGCTTTCTGCCCTACAACCCTTCAGACTTGAAAGCTGGCGGAAAGCTCCAGGTCTTGCAGGTTAAGTCCAAAGCGCACGCGGGACCCATTGTGTTCGGTTCCAACGCTGATGCCGATATCACCTCGCAGGACACGAAAGACCTCCACACCTACGGACTACAGTTCCAAACGACGTGGGTAACGATTCATGACACGGCCACACAAGGCACTGCACCGTTTGATGCGAATGCCGCGGCAAAAACTGCTGGTGGCACTCCCTTCAAGCGTCCGGAAAACGGACAGTTTCGGCCAGGAACCGATTTCTCCGAGTTTGTATTCGATGCCACGGGTGACACAAACGCTCTTACCGAGGCCGGGTCGGAATTCGGAGGATTTGGCGCGCTCTTCCGTTTGCACCTGTCGGGCGATAGCGGCGTGTTGTCGCTTTTCTACCGCAGCGATGCAGCGCACTCAGGGTTCGACAACGTCTCGTTCTGGGATGCAAACCGCCTCGTGTTCGTGGAAGACGCTGGCGATACTCTGCACACGCAGCGGAACGCACTTGACTCCGCGTTTTTGTTCGACCTGCGCGTCGACTACAGCAACCCCGTCAACCAGCCCATTCGAATCCTCGCCGAAGGGCGAGATGCATCGGCCACGTTGGACTCGCAGTTCGGCGCCTTCGCGGGCTTCCAGAATGACGGCGACAATGAAATCACTGGCTGGCATCAGTCCGACGGCGATCCGGGCGTCGGTGGCCTGCTGGGCGCAAAAATTCCCACTCCGTTCCGCGATGGTTGGAGACTCTTCTTCACCCAGCAGCACGGCGACAACAACACCTGGGAAATATTGAAGGCCGAGAAATCCGACAACGAAGATGAGGACTAAGTCTCCGGCGCCGCCGAACCTCTAAATCGGTTGTTAGACCATTAGTGTACAAGGGCTCGCCGACAGGAACGCGGCGGGCCTCTTGTGTCTCTGCGCGAAAATCGCAGCGCCGATAGTCACAATTCTAATTCCAGCATGTTTCTGCCAAGTGAAATCGCCGTTTTTTACTTTCCTTTCACATAGCTCTAACAAATTACGCGTATCAACGGCGTGCATTGGGCGTGACGCGACGATCCCTATCTTGCGCTGGAGGCGGGGAAGGCATCTTCACGGCGCCCCTCTGCGGAGCAGTGTTCAAAAAAATAGGAGATTCGATGATTTATACGCACCTCAAGCGCGCCTTCGCCGTTCTGGCTGCAACGACCATCCTGGCGGCGTCGCCTGCACCCTTACTAGCGGATCATCCAAATAGCGACGCGAAGAAGTTCGAGACAAGAACCCCGATCAAGCACGTGATTGTAATCTTCCAGGAAAACGTTTCATTCGATCATTACTTCGCGACCTATCCTCACGCCTTCAATCTACCTGGAGAAACTCCCTTCCATGCCAAGGAGGGCACACCGGAAAGCAACACGCTCCTTTCTTCCGGACTCCTCACCAACAATCCAAACAAAGCCAACCCTTTTCGAATCCCACCGAGCGTGCCGGTAACTTGCGACGAAGACCACAACTACGGCGATGAGCAAGCGGCAGCGGACGGCGGGCTGATGGATAAATTTGTCGAAAAGTTGAGCTGCAACGACGCCGTGCTGGGCCCGGCAAGTACCATGGGCTACTACGACGGCAACACCGTTACGGCCATGTGGAATTACGCGCAGCACTTTTCGATGAGCGACAACTCCTGGGGCACGACCTTTGGGCCGTCCACCCCCGGCGCCCTCAACCTAATCGCTGGAAATACCTACCCGGGTACGCTTGCACCGCTCCGCCCAAACGGAACGCCTGCTTCGGCAAGCGGTAACATCGCGAATGGCGCAACGACAGGAGCCGTGATCGGCGATCCGCGGCCCCTGCTTGATGACTGCGTCGCATCGAATCCCAAGTTTCAAACTGTGAACCAGGTCACCGTGTCCGGCAAAAACGTCGGCGATCTTCTGAATGCAAGGGGCATCACTTGGGGATGGTTCCAGGGTGGCTTCGCGCCAACAGGCGTGGACGCCCAAGGACGCGCCGTATGCGGCCAGCATCACACGGGCCTGGCTGGCGACGATGCGGTCGCAAACGCCGGAGACTACATCCCACACCACGAACCATTTATGTACTATCAGCAAACCACCAACCCGCACCATCTACGCCCAAGCAGCCCAGCCCTTATCGGCCAAACTGATCAGGCCAACCACCAGTATGATCTGAAGGATTTCTTCGCCGCTCTCAAGGAAGGACGTTTGCCAGCGGTAAGTTATCTGAAAGCGGGAGCGTACCAGGATGGACATGCCGGCTACTCCGACCCGATTGACGAACAGATCTTCGTCGTCGATACGATCAACGCGCTCATGAAGAGCCCAGAATGGAATGAAACCGCCGTAATCATTGCCTGGGATGATTCCGACGGTTGGTACGACCATCAGATGGGAACCATCGTGAATCAGTCCAATGTTTCGGACGACCAACTCCTCGGGCCCGGCAATTGCGGTACGCCGAAGGCGAACGACGTCAGCGGCGGAACGCAAAACGGACGCTGCGGATTCGGTCCTCGCTTGCCGCTTCTCGTGGTTTCACCGTGGGCGAAGTCGAACTTCATTGACGACACGATCACCGATCAATCCTCGATTCTTCGATTCATCGAAGACAACTGGGGACTTGGCCGCATCGGGAGCGGTTCGACCGATGCGATCGCGGGGCCTCTGGACAATCTGTTCGATTTTCACCACGGACCAAGAGCGGGGCGCTTGATCCTCGACCCTACAACGGGGCAACAGCTCGAAGACTAGCAAAACGAAAGCGGCGTCTTTGACGCTGACGAGCACAGCAAGAAGGCCTGCTCCGCGATGTGCGGAGCGGGCCTTCTTTTTACGATTAAACAGGAGTTCCTGCCGCGCACCTCTCGTATTACACTCAGACCTCTGATGAAACTCAAGAAACTTGTCAAAGAAGCCGCAGAAACCTCAAGACCATTTCGCATTACCAAAGGCGAAGATTTCCGTCTGAAAGACCACGACCCGGCTGACACGGGCGGACTCGAAGACAAAGACAAGGCGATCAAGACGCTCAAGCGCGGCGTGGAACTCCTTTCCCATCTTCAGGAAAAGCTGTACGCGCAGGACCGCTGGGCGCTGCTGATGATCTTCCAGGCGATGGACGCCGCGGGAAAAGACGGCGCCATCAAGCATGTAATGTCCGGGATCAATCCGCAGGGATGCAGCGTTACGGCATTCAAGGCGCCTTCGCAGGAGGAACTCGATCACGAATTCCTGTGGAGAGCCCATAAAGCGATTCCAGAGCGCGGCAAACTTGGCCTTTTCAACCGGTCGTACTACGAAGAAGTGCTGGTCGTGCGCGTACATAAGGAGTTGCTTGAAGCGCAGCGCCTGCCAAAAGAATTGATCGGAAAAGATATTTGGGAAAAGCGATACGAGGACATCAACAACTTCGAGGAATATCTGACGCGAAACGGCGTGGTGATACTGAAGTTTTTCCTGCACCTTTCGAAAGGCGAACAGAAGAAGCGCTTTCTGGAGCGCCTCGAAATGCCCGAGAAAAACTGGAAATTTTCAATGGCGGATGTGAAAGAGCGGGAACACTGGAAGGACTACCAAAAAGCTTACGAGGAAATGATCCAGAACACGGCGACGAAACACGCGCCGTGGTATGTGATCCCTGCGGACAACAAATGGTTCACACGTTTGGCGGTAGCGTCCGCCGCGATCGAAGCATTGGATTCCCTGGATCTCCAATTTCCCGAAGTCGATAAGGAAAAGAAAAAAGAACTGGCGAAAGTACGCGAAGCGCTCCTGCACAATAAGGAGTAGCAGTTCCGAAGCATTCCTGACGTAAAATGCCGCGAGTCTGAAAAGTTTTTCGTTCACGTTTTTCCTTGAAAAGGAGAATCGACGCCATGAAACAAGTTGCTGTAGTTGTGGGAGCAGGATTTGTAGGCAAGGCTCACATCGAAGCCTTGCGTCGATTGCCTGTGCCGGTGCGCGGAACATTGGTGAGTTCCGGCGAGCGCAGCGCCGCGGCGGCCAAGGCGCTTGGTCTGGAACACGCCTACACGAGCGTGGATGAGATAGCGGCCGATCCGGATATCACGGTAGTTCATATCTGTACGCCGAATTACGTGCACTTTGAACAGACGGCCAAGCTGCTACGCGCCGGCAAACACGTGCTGTGCGAAAAGCCGCTCGCGATGGACTCGCGAGAGTCGGCAACACTGGTTGCGCTGGCGAAAGAAACCAATCGCGTCGGCGGCGTGGCGCACAATTTGCGTTACTACCCGCTGTGCATTCAAGCGCGCGCGCTGATCGAATCGGGCGCGATTGGACAGGTGAAACTCGTTCACGGCGGATTTTTGCAGGATTGGCTCACGTATCCGACGGACTGGAACTGGCGGCTCGAATCGAAACTTGGCGGCGAGTTGCGTGCCGTCTCCGACATCGGCACGCATTGGTTGGACCTCATCCAATGGATCACCGGCCAGAAAGTCGAAGAGCTATGCGCCGATCTGGCGACGGTAGTTCCAGTGCGCCACAAGCCGCGCGGGCACGTCGAATCTTTTTCTTCGGCAAAAAATGTTGCTACCGATGAGATGCCTATCGAAACGGACGACTACGCGTCCGTGCTGGTGCACCTCGATCATGGCGCGAAAGGAGTTTTTACCGTTTCACAGGTAAGCGCTGGCCGCAAATGCAAACTGCATTTCGAAATCAACGGAAGCGAAGGTTCCATTTCGAAATCAACGGAACCGAAGGTTCGCTCGGATGGAATGCCGAAGAACCGAACACGCTCTGGATCGGCCGGCGCAATCAAGCGAACGAGATACTGATCAAGGACCCGTCGCTACTTAGTCCCGCCGCGCGCCCGTACGCTGCGTACCCCGGCGGTCACGCCGAAGGCTACCCCGACACTTTCGTGCAGCTGTTCCACGATTATTACAACTATCTTGAGGCGGGAGATTTCAAGGCGCCGCGAAAGTTTCCAACTTTCGCCACCGGCCATGAAGAGCTCCTGCTCTGCGAAGCCATCCAGAAGAGCGCCCAGGATCGTGCCTGGACACAATTAAACTGGGACTAGTGGAAGAGGGCACGACTACCGTGCCCAGAAGAATCTTCGTGATCGGCTTACTTCGAGCCCGGAAAATGATATTGCAGGTCCGCTGGCAACTTTCCTGACCGCTGGCGTGTGTTGTATTCCAATTCATACCCCGTGTGAGCCGCGTCTTCGGGATATGCTTCGCCCGGAGAATATGGATACGGCTTCATGCCATGCTTCGGCAACGGTTCGACTGTGAACGCGTGCGCGGCGTAAAAGTCCATGTCCTTCTCAAAGCCGTCCGCGAAGAAAAAATAGTCGCGTACCCAGCCAGCGGGCAGCGACGGCAGTGATTTCGCGTTGAAGTCAAGCTTCACGCCTTCGCCGGAACTGAAAATCACGAAGCGGTCATCAGCCGCGCGCAGCAGCTGCTTCACATCGCCATAGCGGGTGTAGTTCCCTGCTGCGCGTGCGTAGGGACCAGTCTTGCTGCGCTCTCTGTAGGAATATTCTGTATCGCTGGCAGGCGTCAGGCGAATTTCCTTCGGGAAGCCGAGAAAATCAAGTGCCGCATTTACGAGCGGAACTTCTGTGATATGGACGGAGCGCTGCTCAGGTGTCTGGTCAATGCGGATCGCGTCCCAATAAATTTTCAGATTGTTTACGATGCGGATTCGCCGCGTGCCTGCCGGCAATTTTCCCGTAAGGTCAGCGGTCATGGTGCGTTCAAGCCCGGCCGGGAACCCCATGTCTTCGACAACGCGAACCCACTTGCCTTGCACGTCCTGCGCCTCCACATACGGCGCAATCACTTTGATTCCAGCCTGATCGGCGGCATACATCGAAGTTGCGGTGAAGTAGTCTGTATAACCATCGATGATGAGCCGCAGCGGCAAGCGCGGATTCCATTCGCCAAGGTCGAGTTCGACCCAGTGCAGCTTGGCAAATCCTGTGAAGGGCAGCGCTTCCAAATCGGCCACGTACTTTCGATCCCGCCTGGCGAGGAGCGAAAGCACATCCTTGCCGTGATCGTCCCATGCACCCATTGGGGGATGGGCGTTGCTGCTCGGCACAACTCCAAATTCAGGAAACGGAGGGTTCGCTGCAAAGCGTTCGTTGGGGTAAACGTCAAAGCGCGCCGAGTGATCGATCGCAAGCAGCTTCACCTGATCGAGATAAACGGTTTCTTCCATCGGTTCGAGGAATCGGAAACTCAATTTGCCGTCTCGTGGCTGCAGACTTTTCCCGGAAACCTTCAAATATTCCGTTGGATCGGGCACATCACGTTCTCCGGGCGCGACCCAGTGGCCCACAACTCCTGGACCAATCATGTCGGCAATAAATTCGTATTTGTGGCCATTCCACGAAAAAAGCACTGGGCAGGAGCTCCCGCGACGATCGAGTTCCGCGACGGCTTGCGTCTTGCGCCCGTCGAGACGAACTTCATCTTGCGGCACACCTGTCGGCCAAAGCAGACGCACCACGTCCGTGCCTCTTTCACTCCCGAGGCCCACGTGAATCGGCAACGCACTCTGCCCAAGGTAGCCGGACGCTCCCGTCACTTCCCACTTTTGATAGAGCGAGCCGGCATAAATTTCTACCTTGGTTCCGATAGCGCTCTTGTTGTCGTTGAGCGCTTTGAGATCGATCTCCATCCAGCCGTTTTTCTCTGCGCCATGATTTTTCAGCAACAGCGGAGCGCCGTCACTCTGCGTGACGATCAAATCCACGCCGCCCGTTCCAGCGACATCGGCGGCTGCGATAGCGAGGGGCTTATTGAGTTTCACCGCGTCCAGCTTCGCGTCTTTCGTCGCGTCCACCCAGTTACCTGCGCCCAAATTCCGGAGCAGCCGTACCTCGCCGCCGTTTGCGCCTTCGCCAACCGCGACGAGATCGATCCAACCATCGTTGTCGAAGTCGACCGCCGCAACTCCTGCGCCACTCTTCCAGTTGAAATCAGGCAGCGCGACGCGTTCGAGGCCTTTGCCTTCGTTGTTGCGCCACAAACTGATTCCCGGCGCTCCGGCATGCGTGAACGCCAGATCCATCCAGCCATCTTTGTCGAAATCGAACGCGACTACTCCAATCGCCGGCGGCAATCCCTGTTTAGAAAAGTCAATTCCGTCGAGCGGCCTGAATGCGCCTTCGCGGGGATTCAACAAAATCGACGCACCCTTTGCGCCGCCTGCCAACACAAAATCAATCGCGCGATCGTTATTGAAATCGGAAGCGACCACGCCGGCTCCAGTTGCTTCTTTGCCCAGCGCAGTTTCTGCGGAAACATCGGTAAAGGTGCTGTTGCCATTGTTGCGCCACACGACGTTGTGCGCCCCAGTGCCGGTTTTTGCGCTGATGTAGAGATCGAGATCCCCGTCATGGTCGAAGTCGACGAACGTGACCACGGAGCAGCCCTTTTCGCCGCGGATATTCACAGCTTTCGTCACGTCAGTAAATTTGCCGCCGCCGTCGTTGTGAAACAAGTGAACGCCATCGCCCATGCAAATGACGAAATCCGTTTTGCCATCATTGTCGTAATCGCCCGCGGCGCAGCCCAGTCCGCTGCCAGTGACAGACAGTCCCGAGCCGACGGTTTTGTCCTCAAATTTCCCGTCGCCCCCATTGTGCAGAAGACGAGGCGAGCCGTTTTCTGCGGCGCTTACCAGCAGCAGGTCCGGCTTGCCATCACCGTCGTAGTCGAAGAAGCACGCTCCAGAGCTCGGTCCAGCCGCAATGGATTGCGGAACGTACGTCACCGGAATCGCCGTAGGAGCCTTTAACAAGCCATTCTTCGAATATTCCGCGAGCGAAAATTTTCCCTGATCGCCGTAGCCCGCGCCGAACGGCGTACCTAGATGCTGTGAAGTGATTTTCTGAAATTTTTGCAGGTGTTCACGCGCGTTTTCGGCATCTCCCTTGCGCTGGTAGGCGCGCGCCAATCCAAATTCAGCCGAGGCGTGAAACGGAAAAACAGCGAGCGCGGACTGAAACGCGGCAATCGCGGCGTCATACTTTTGCAATTGCGTATTGAGATAGCCGATAAAGTAGAACGCGTCAGGCTCGGTCGGCGCGATCTCAGTGACATGTTGAAACGCTTCGATCGCTTTTTCCTGCTCGCTAATGTCCTTGTAAACCAACCCCAGGTTGTACCAGGCGTAAGGATCACGCGGCAGTTTTTCCGCCGCTTCCTGCAAGGCTTTCCTGGCGTCTTCGGATTTCTGTTGGCTGAGGAGCGAAATGCCTAGATTGAGCTTTGCCAGCAAGTAGTCGGGCTGTGACTTCAGCGCACTTTCGAACTGTTTTTGCGCGTCGGCAAATCGCTGCTGATTCATATACGCGACACCGATGCTATTCAGACGCGCGGCTTCGGAACTCTGGCCCTCCGCAGCAGGACCGTCTTCCGTGACGGAAGATAGAGTGTGCGATTTCTTGCCGGCGAACACGCCGCTAAGCGGCAGTGCGCCTTGAACGATCACGGCCAGGATGATTGCGGCAAACGGATACGCACGGCGAATGCGCGTTCGCATAGTGATGAGATTTTCCTGTCTCTGGCGGTATGAAGGGCGGCGCCTTTCCTCAGCGCGAACCCCCTCAATTCTCGCGGCGTTCGATGCGTGCGTCAACGCCTTTCACTTGACGCTCTTGCCGTTGCCTCTTAGGCTCGAACGGACACAATGCCTCTTCTTTACTATCAGCCTATTTCCGGGATGGCAAAAAAAATCCGGAGCAAGGAAATTTCGCCGTGCGAAGTTGTGGATGCTCATTTACGGCGCGCGGATGAGCTGCATCCACGATTGAATGCGTTCGTGCACATTGACGAGGCAGTCGCGCGCAAGCAGGCACAAGCGTCGCTGCGCTCCGTTCTCAGCGGCGACGCCCTTGGCCCTCTACACGGCGTTCCGCTAACGATCAAAAGCCGCATCGACGTAACGGATTGGCCGTGCGCAGCAGGTTCGCTTCTGCGTAAAGAGAATCAGCCGAGCAACGATGCCGTGTTGGTGCGGCGACTCCGCGAAGCCGGAGCGATCTTGCTGGGCAACACAAACACACCTGAATTTCTGATGGCCTATGAAACCGACAACCGGCTCTCCGGGCAAACGAGCAATCCATGGAGCACGGAATATTCTTCAGGCGGCTCCAGCGGCGGCGAGGCTGCTGCGATTGCTTCTGGCTGTTCGGCGGGAGGCGTCGGCAGCGACGGCGGCGGTTCGATTCGCGTTCCTGCCCATTTCTGCGGCATTTGCGGATTGAAGCCGACTCCAGGACGCATTCCTTCAACGGGTCACTATCCCGCAGGAAATAGTGCTTTCGGCTGGTTGGGGGTTGTCGGTCCGATGGCGCGAACTGTCGGCGATCTAAAAATTTTGTTCGAGGTCCTGCACGGACCAGATGCAGGCGATGCGCTGTCGTCTCCCGTTCAAATTTCTGAAAGTGCGGGCTCCGCACGGGGAAAATTGCGCATAGGAATTCTCGAGGGTGATGGTCTCGGAAGCGTCACGCCCGAAACGCAACTTGCCGTGCGGCATGCGGCGCAACTGCTCGCCTACCAGGGATTTATCCTGGAGCCGTTCGGTCTGAACAATCTTGAACGCGTGCTCGAACTCTGGTGGTTTTTCTTCGGCAGCGTGATCAGCGAACTCTTTGCGGAAGAGGTTCGCTGCCGCGAAGATTTACTCAGCCCAATTTTTCGCGATTATTTGGAAGCGGCTCGCGCATCGTCGCCCGCACCGCCCATCACGATGGAGCGATTCGTAACAATGTGCACTGCACGTGACCGCGAACGCGCGGGTATTTTGGAAGCCATGCGCGATGTACCCATTCTGCTATCGCCGGTTTGCGCTGCTCCTGCGTTTCGTCATGGCAAAGGCAACTGGAAAACGGGCGAAGGTTACCGGGACACGATGCGCCATTCGCAATGGCTAAATTTAGCGGGCTTTCCAGGCGTCACCGTCCCGATGGGAAAATCGCCAGAGGGTTTGCCGATCGGCGTTCAATTGGTCGGGCGGCCATATGAAGATGAGCTGGTGCTTTCCGCTGCAGAACAACTCGAATCAGCCCGCGGTGCTTGGCAGCCACCGCCGCTTCCCTGATCCTCGCCTGGCAAGTTATTGCTCTCCCATCAATTCCGGATTCGGCACCAGGTGCTCATCCATTTTCGTACGCTCTTCTGCCAAGCCAGCTGCAAACAATTCCTTCGATCGGGCCAGCTCGGCTTGCCCTTCCTCTTTCCGTCCCAGACGCAGTAACACCTGCCCGCGAATCAGGTGCACGTTGTGATTCTTCGGCGCATATTTCACTGCGACGTCCAATTCCTTCAATGCTTCCTGCTCGCGGCCGCGCCGGTGCAAAATTCGCGCGACCTCCAGCCGTGAGCCGGGCAAACGCGGATCCCGCTTCAATGCCTCGTGGTATTCGGCCAGCGCCTGTTCCTCGTTCCCAGCTTGCAGGAAAAGCCTCGCCAGTTGCTCGTAGTTGTACGGCATATCCGGCTCGAACGCTATCCCTTTGCGAAATTCGGCCTCTGCCTTTTCGTGATCCTGCAAGTGCTCGTACGCCATTCCCAGATTGAAATGTAAGAATGGAAACTTCGGGTCCGCGGCTTCCACTTTTTTGAATTCCGCTAGAGCTTTTTCATCATCGCTGTGGCTGAGCAGCGCCTTCCCCATCAGCAAATGAAACTGAGGCGTGTCGCCGCCCACTTCCACCAATCGTTGCGACGCCTTTTGGTCCAGCTCCTTGCCCCCGGAATAAAATGCCGAAATCCCCAGCACATATAGGTAAACGAATTGATCCGACATTTGCGGCCACAGCGGCTCCAGCGTTTTTGCCGCATCCGCATGCTGGCCCACAAACGAATAGCACAAGCCCAGCAAGTAGCGCGGCTGCAACGCCTCAGGCTGGTCCCGCATGGCAGCGGATAGCGGCGCAATCGCATCGGGGTAGTTGCCGCGTTTATATTCGGCCAGCCCAATGTTCAAACGGATGCCCGGCATTTTCGGCGCCAGCTTTTCGGCGTGCCGTAGCTCCGCCAGTGCTTTATCCCAATTCTTTCGGCGCATCTCAATGACGCCAAGGTTCACGTATGCCGCCGCAGCTCGCGGGTCCGATTGCAACACTTTTCGAAAGTCCGTTTCCGCCGCTTCCAAATCTCCCTGTTGCAATGCCATCTGGCCGCGTTGAAAAATCGTCGCTAGATCAGGACGCTCGGCAGGGCCGGACTGCTCCTCCACGCTCGCTAGGCACCGCGCCTCCATGGCGCGGACCGCAAGGCCAATTCCTAATACGAGAATGACGATTCGCTTCATCTGCGTTTAGATTCTATCTTCTGATTTGTCCTTTAGGGTCACTCTGTCCATTTTAGCGCTTGACACCTTCCAGTTATTGCAGTATTAACTCGTTTTAATAAGATTGTTTCGTCGTGTTCGGTCGAGCAGTGAGGGTGGCTTCTAGGGGGTGGTGTTCTTCTTCCGGCTTGTTTCGGGGTGAGTTTTGCCGGGATCCCGCGCGTTGCCTCCTTTCACATTTTGGAAAACTTAATCTCGCTTGGAGGTTCAAACGTGAAGGCACATCTTATTCCTTCGGTTTCGCTGCGAAGCTTTTGGGGGGCTTCGCTGGCGCTTTGCATCGCTTTGCTCACTCTCCTTTCAATCTCTCCGACTTCTCGCGCCCAGGACACCGGATACATTAGCGGCACCGTGACGGACAAAACTGGCGCGGCAGTTGCCGGCGCGGACGTCGTGGTCAAGAACACTGCTGGCAGCATTACGCGTTCTACCGTTACCAATAGTGACGGCGCATATGTCGTCCCGGGCTTGCCGGGCGATACTTACGATCTCGTCGTCACCGCAAAAGGCTTTCAGAAATTTACGGCACAACACGTCGTCCTCAGCGTTGCGGAAAAAGCCCGCGTCGATGTTTCGCTCACTGTTGGTGCTGTCAGCGAAGAAGTTGTTGTGACCGGTGAAAGCATTGCACAAGTCGAAACAACTTCTTCCGAAATCGGCGCGACGATCTCTGGCAAACAAGTCGCACAGCTCGAGCTCAACGGCCGAAATTTCACTCAGCTCGTCACGCTCACTCCCGGCGTCGTCAACCAGACTGGCCAGGACGAGGGCACTGTCGGTGTTTACGGCAACGTCGCCTTCAGCGTGAACGGTGGACGCACCGAATACAACAACTGGGAGCTTGACGGCGGCGACAACATGGACAACGGTTCCAATTCCACGTTGAACGTTTACCCCAATATCGAGGCCATCGCCGAATTCAAAGTTCTCACCTCTAACTATGGCGCGCAATACGGACGCAATGGGTCCGGCACCATCGAAGTCGAAACCAAGTCCGGCACGCAGTCCTTCCACGGCAGTGCCTTTGAGTACCTGCGAAACGACATGTTTAATGCCAGACCGTGGGAATCAGGCAACGATCCCGCGCACCCCAATCCGCCTTACAAAAAGCATGACTTCGGCTACACGGTTGGCGGCCCAGTTTACATTCCCGGTCACTACAACTCGGACAAGAAGAAAACTTTTTTCTTCTGGTCACAAGAGTGGCGCCGGGAGAAAAATCCTTCCGCAATTTCTCCCCAGAATGTTCCCTCTGACGCCGAACGTGGTGGTAATTTCAGCGATCTTTGCTCTCCAACAGCTGGCGTAATCGATTCGGTGAATTTCCCGGATTGCCCCGTCGATCACAACACTGGGCAGCGTTTTGCCGGCGACAACGTGCCGGTGACTCCGACCGGAGCAGCCTTCCTGGCACTCATTCCGCAGGCGAACACTACGGCCGGCGGGTTTCCTGCGGTGAGTTCGATCGTGTCAACACCAACCACGTGGCGCGAAGAACTCATTCGCATCGATCACAACTTGACCGACAACTACCGTCTGACTTTCCGGTATATCCATGACTCCTGGTCTACGGTGGTACCCAACCCTCTCTGGGGCAACGGTACCTCCAATTTCCAGAACATTCAGACCAACTTCGTCGGACCAGGTACGAGCTTTGTCGCCCGCTTGAACGCGAACATTTCGCCGACCCTGCTCAATGAATTCGTAGCCAGCTATACCGGAGACCACATTATTCTGAGCGCCTTGAACAATCCACCGATTCCATCGGGATTCGCGATGACTTCGTTGTTTCCCAACCAGGATCCACTCTTTGGTGGAAAGCTGCCGTCCATCGAGCTCGACGGGAACCCGGCTTACGGTTCGAGTCTCGCCCAAGACACGGGATACTTCCCGTGGACCAACGCAAATCCGACTTATACCTACCGGGACAACGTAACGAAAATAGTAAGCACGCACACTCTTCAGTTCGGTGCCTATGTGGCCTTCGCTCAGAAGAACGAGATGAACTCTCCCAACGTCCAGGGCATTTTGACCTTCGACACGACGTCGCAATTCAGCACCGGCAACTCCTTTGCTGACATGCTGCAGGGGAATATCGCAAGCTACAAGCAGTGGAATCAGGCAGCGAAATACTACAATCGCTACAAACTCTTCGAACCTTACTTTCAAGACGACTGGCGCGTCACTAAAAAACTCACCCTGAACCTGGGTTTACGAGTAAGCATGTTCGGCACTTACCGCGAGCGCTACAAGCAGGCCTTCAATTTGGATTACACAGCTTTTGATCCGAACAACGCACCGGTCTTTCAGCCGGATGGCTCTGGCTCTTTCGTTCCGGGAATCGGCAATCCCCTTAACGGCGTTGTTCAGTGCGGAGGAAAGGGCGGACCGGCTGACCTTCCAGGCTTCGGGACGGTCACGGTCGGTTCTAACTCGAGTGCTGGCTGCTTGAAAGGACATCTCTTTAACCCTGCGCCTCGCATTGGTTTCGCCTTCGATCCAGGAGGTAACGGAAAATTAGCGATTCGCGGCGGGTACGGCATCTTCTTCGAACACACCAACGGCAACGAAGGAAACACTGAATCGCTGGAAGGCTCAGCTCCGCTGGTACTTACCGCCACGCAATCCAACATTGATGGGTACACCAGCATCGGCGGCTCGGGAGCTACTTTGCCCTTCTTCCCACTGACCGTGGTTTCTATCCCCAACAAAGCTATCTGGCCGTACGTTCAGCAGTGGAACTTGAACGTTCAGAAGGAACTACCTTCTCACTTTGTGCTCTCTGTCGCCTACGTGGGCAGCAAGGGCACACACTTGACGCAGCTCAGCAACGGTAACCAGATCTTCCCGACGCCAGCCGGACAGAATCCGTTCGCACCGGGACAACCAATCACCAGCGATGATTGCGACACATTTTCATCGGACGGAACCCTCGCCAATGGCACGCCGGTTACCGGACAGGCCTTCACAAACCTTAGCGTCGCTTGCGGCGCGACGGCCGATCTCTTCCGCACCGCGCTCCCCGGCTACGGCAGCATCACGCAGCTCCGCAATCAGGCCAATTCCGTCTATCACGCTTTGCAGGTCGGAGCGAATCGTACGGTTGGCGGTCTCACGCTGAGCCTTGCTTACACCTATAGCCACTCCATCGACGATTCCTCTGATCGCTCCGACACGGCATTCGTGAACGCATACGATTTTGCTTCCAACCGGGGCAGATCGAATTTCGACCTTCGCCACAACTTCTCGATCAGCTATGTCTACGCCCTGCCGTTTTTCAAAGGCAGCGGCCTCTCGCACAGGCTACTGGGCGATTGGCAGGTTTCGGGAATCACTGTTGCCCAACCGGTACGCCATTTAGCGTAAGCAATGGCACCGACTTCGGCGACAACGCGGGCGTTGGCAACGCGACCGGCACTGGATCGCGCCCGGATCTTGTCGGCGATCCTCACTCCGGGTTCAGCTCGAATGATCCGAGTACCTTCGGACCGCTCTTCTACAATCCGGCAGCGTTCGCTCTGCCTACCGGCCTCACATTTGGCAACGTCGGCCGCAACACGCTTTCCTTGCCCGGCCGAGTCAATTTCGATTTCGGCGTTACCAAGCGGTTCGCGGTAACGGAGAGAACCGGCTTCGATTTCAAATGGGAAGCGTTTAACCTCTTTAACCACACTCAATTCGGGAACGGAACTGATTCTATTGATTCCAGTTTCGGCAGCTCGACTTTCATGCACTTGACCACCGCTCACGCTCCGCGCCGGATGCAGTTCGGCTTGCGTTTCTACTTCTAATCTTTCTCCACCCCTCGAGGGCGGCGCATTTTTTTGCATGCGTCGCCCTCGTTTTTTGTATACTCGCTCCTGCACTTTTCTTTACGCTGTGCGCCCGCCGTACGTTGTTTAAGGGTTAAGGGTTTGTCTTCCAAACCCTTAGATATACAAGTTGTATTTGCAAACCCTGAGTTAATAAGGAGATTTCGCATGATGAACCGCCGCGCATTCCTGGGAACGTCCGCTGCCACGCTAATCGCGTCGGAGATGTCCCGGGTTTCGGGGTTTGTACTTGCAAACCCTGAGTCAAAAGAGCCGTTCCCCGCGCAGCACAAAATCAAAACCGTCGGCCTGCAGCTCTATACCGTGCGCGACGCGATGAAGTCCGATTTCGACGGCACCATCGCCAAGGTCGCGCAAATCGGCTACAAAGAAGTCGAATTCGCGGGCTATTTCGATCACTCGCCGAAAGACATCAGCGCGCTCCTCAAGAAAAATGGCCTGACCGCTCCTTCCTGTCACGTTCCTTACGACACGGTCGAGAAAAAATGGTCCGAGCAGATTGAAGCCGCCCACATCATCGGCCACAAATTTATCGTCTGCCCTTGGATCGACCCGAAGCAGCGTGTCGAACCTGATGGCTACAAACGCGCCGCCGATCTTTTTCAAAAAGCTGGCGAACAGTCCCTCAAAGCCGGTGTACAGTTCGCTTATCACAACCACACTTTCGAATTTCAGCCTTCAGAGACGCTTGGCGGGAAGCTTCCTTACGACGTTCTCCTCGCGACCGATCCGAAATACGTAAAGATGGAACTGGACCTATGCTGGATCAGCGTTGCTGGCAAAGATCCCGTCGACTACTTCAATAAATATCCCGGCCGCTTCCCACTCGTTCACGTAAAAGACATGAAGCAACTCCCGAAGGGAGCGGAAGGCCCCACGGCCAGTCCTGACAAGGAAATGCCGAATATGACCGAAGTCGGCAGCGGCGTGATCGATTGGAAGCGCATCTTTGCGCATGCCGACAAAGCGGGCATTCAGCACTATATCGTCGAGCATGATTTTCCGGCCGATGCGTTCGCCAGCATCACGAAAAGTTACGCGTACCTCAGCACTTTGACTTTTTAGATTGCTCTGTCGTTCCGAGCCTGCCTACCTGCCCGCCGTGGCGGGCAGGTAGGCGAGCAAGGAATCCGTTGTCACTCGTTCGACCGAATCACTCGAGGCCATGAATCATGCGCAGACTGCTTCTAATTACTGGCTTGGCTGTAGCAGCAACCACCTTCACTATCGCGGCGGCTCCGCAAAAATCCGAATGGAAGCCGCTCTTCAACGGCAAAGACCTCACCGGCTGGAAGCACGTCGGCCCGGGCGGCGATACCGTCGAAGACGGCCTGATCAAAACGCGCGGCGGCATGGGACTTCTCTACTGGACCGGCGGTAAAGTTGGCAACTGCCGCATTCGCGTGGTCTTCAAGATGCGCGACACGAACGACAACTCCGGCATCTTCATTCGCATTCCGATCGAGCCGCGTGAAGAGTGGATGCCGGTCCACTACGGCTACGAAGTTCAGATTGATAATCATCCCGAAACTTCAAACGAAGACGATCACCACATTACCGGCACGCTCTACTCGCTCACCGAGCCGCTAGCAAAAACGGGCAAGCCCGGTCCAGAATGGAACACCATAATCATTACTCTCGATGGCCCTCACACCATCGTCGAACTCAACGGCGCGAAAGTGACCGACTACACCGAAGGTCAGCCCGTTCCCGAGCGCAAGTTTGATTTTGAGCCGCAGCGCGGCCGCCGTCCGAACGAAGGCTGGTTCGGTCTGCAGAATCACAGCGACAACGATGTTGTCTTCTTCAAGGAAGTCAGCATGCAGTCGCTGAAATAGTTTGTCCGTTTTGTTTTGCAGCGTCGGCCTTCAACCCGACGTTGCAGCGGTCACCTTTTAGGTGGCCACTTGAGTGGTTTTTTTTTACACCTCGACTCGGCTCGCGGGCGAGCACAGTTTGGCACCGCCATTCTTGGCAGCGCAGCTCTTGCCCGGTTTTGTAGTGGCCGGTTTTGTAGTGGCCGGTCTTGTAGTGGCCGGTCTTCAGACCGGTGTGTTTGGCTTTACGCGGCACTTTGCATGGGACTTGCACGTGCCGCACAATAGCGGTCGCAACCGTCTTCGAGGGCAGGGTTTCACCGGTCGCTGGTCGCTGATCACCGGTCGCTAACTTTAAGTATTCACACCATCCGCCGGAGGCCGTAATGAAAACCACTCGCCGTCAATTTCTGCAAAAAACTGCAGGCACCGCCGGTGCGCTTGCCGTCTCTAGAAACATCCTGATTGAGCCTGCGCATATTCCGTCCGCGCTCGAAGCCGCGGTTCCTGCAAGCGACCGCCTCCGCTTCGGCATCATCGGCGTTGGCATGCAGGGTTCCGGCCTTCTTGCCAATGCCATCACGCTGCCCGGCGTTGAATGCGTCGCCGCTGCCGATCTCTACGATGGCCGCCACACGCTCGCAAGGGAAATCGCCGGCGCAAAAATAAAAACCACGCGCAAATATCAGGAACTTCTCGACGACAAGGAAATCGATTGCCTCATCGCTGCCGTGCCCGACCACTGGCACAAGCAGGTCGTCGTCGACGCAGTAAACGCGGGCAAGGACATCTATTGTGAAAAGCCGATGTCGCATTCCCCTGCCGACGGCATCGCAATGGTCGCCGCATACAAGAAGACCGGCCGTATCGTGCAGATCGGCTCGCAGCGGGTCAGTTCCGTCATCTGCGCAAAAGCAAAAGAATTGCTCGCTCAAGGCATCATCGGCGATCTGAATCTTGTTGAAGGCTCGCTCGGCCGCAACGATGCTTGCGGCGCGTGGGAATATCCGCCTCCAACTGACGCCAGCACCACGACCATTGACTGGGACACTTGGCAAGGCACCGTGCCCAAGCGCTCGTTCGATGCGAATATTTTTGCGCGCTGGCGTTGCTGGAAAGAATACGGCACCGGCGTCGCCGGCGATTTGCTCGTTCATCTTGTCAGCGGCATGAACTTCATGCTCGGCTGGAACGAGCCGCCAACTCGCGTTCTCTCCACGGGAGGAATTCTCCGCTGGCCTGATGGCCGCAACATGCCCGATGTTCACGCTACGCTTTTCGAATATGGCAAGTATCCGGTCTATCTACGCCTGAATCTCGGCTGTGAGTCGCCGGAAATTTATCGCTTCCAGGGTTCCAAGGGCTATCTCGAAGTCACCGAATTCGGGATGACCTACTCGCCTCAATCAGGCAAGGACGAATCTCCCTGCTACTACACCAGCAGCTATCCCGGCGCGATGCGTGAAGCCTATCTGAAGCAGTGGCGCGCCGAACACGATCCGAAGCCTGGCAAGGAACCTCTCGTTGAAACCTACACCTACAAGGGCAACGACTTCGACGACGTGAAGCCGCACCTCTGGGCATTTTTCCAGGGCGTAAGGTCACGCAAGCCGGTTGTCGAAGATGCCGTCTTCGGTCACAACGCAGCGCTTGCCTGCCACATGGCCAACGAATCCTACTTCCGCCGCGCGGCCGTAACCTGGGATGCCGCCTCCGGCACCATCAAATCCTGAGCGCACTGATGCTGCGCACAGCAAACTTCCTCGGTGTGGCGATTGCGGCCAGCATTTTATTTTTTCCGCAAGACGCCGGAAAATCAATCGGCCCGCAGAAACACGCGCCCCACGTTTCTATCCCGAAGATTTCCCCGCGCGCCGAAGATGTTTCAACGATCGACGGCATCGTCAAAGCCTATTACGAAGTCGTTTCCGGTCCCGCCGACCAGCCCCGCCAGTGGGACCGCGACGCCACGCTTTATATTCCCAACGTGCGGTTTATCATCATCCGGCAGGAGGAAGCAGGAAAAACCACTGCGCAGTCCATGACTCACCAGGAATTTGTAGACTCAAGCGATGCCTCGCTGCGCGGCAAAGCTTTCTACGAGCACGAAGTTCATCGCATAACCCATCGTGCGGGCAACGTCGCCCACCTACTGAGCACCTCTGAACATGCATCGTCCTCGACTGGACCTGTCGAAGGCCGTTCCGTCGACAGCCTCGAACTCTTCTGGGACGGCACGCGCTGGTGGATCACCAACGTCAGCATCTGGGACGTCGAGTCCTCCAGGCACCCACTCCCAGCTGAGTTTTTGCCGTAACGCAGCAGCCTTTGCGTCCTGCGTCTCCGTCAGCGCTCAAACTTTTTGCATAAGATATTTCTCTAGAACCAAGTCCAGCTCCCGCGGCCGAAGGAGTTTGGAAAGGTATCCATCCATTCCCGCTGCCAAACATCGGTCAGAATCGCCTTTCCGCATTGGCACAACTCGCGGCCGTCACTCCCCATTCGGACTGCGTCAGTGGCCTCAGCGTTCCTGCCTCAACCTTCCTGCCTCAACCTTCTGCCTCAACCTTCTTGCCATCCACCGAACAGTGAGCTAGCCTGAACGAAATCCAGCACCCGCGGCTCGTTAAAAAGCCGCCGAGGAGATGCCCAGCCGAATTCCAAGCCTAAGCCCGAGAGAGGGAGCCATGTCGGATAAACCCAAAGTCCTTTTTTTGTGCACGGGTCATCCGGAAAGAAGTGAGATGGCGGAAGGCCTTTTGCGAAGCATTGCTGGCGAGGCCATGATTCCGGTGAGCGCCGCGATTGAACCAGCCCCGGTCAGCCCGCTTGCCGTGGATGCAATGAAAGAAGTCGGAATCGACATCTCAGGACAGCAGGTCAAAGACGTAAAAGGGGCTTTTCGCGAGCGTTTTGCATACGCTGTTGGTTTGGGCGATCAATCAAAAGAGCGCTGTCCTGTTTTCCCCTTTGCATTCCGGATCTTTCGCTGGAGCCTGGAGGATCCAACGGCCGCCCAGGGCTCGCCGGAAGAGCGCCTAGACGCATTCCGCCGCGTAAGAAACCAGATCGATCACAATATCCGGGAATTCCTCGCCCAAGTCTCAGGTGACGGCACGAAAACGGTTGCTGTTCGTTAGCCGGTTGCTCGCAATTCAGCGCTTCGCCCGTTAGCGCGCAAGTAACTTTTGCGGAGAATTCTGCGGAGTGGGCCTTCAGAAAACGAGCGCCACTCATTTTCCTGAGACTACTTTGTCTAACAGAACGTCGTAGAAGGAACGTCGCCCTTCACTCAAATATACGCTCGAAATACATGCCGTTGTAATGTGGCTTCACCAGGTCCGGATAGGGTCTAGCGGGGAATTCCGGGACCGCGGCACGCTGGCGGTCTGTTGGCGCGGGTCGCGCCTGTTACAGAAATTTGACAATCGCGTCGGTTGTCTCCCTCGGCCGTTCCTCCAGAATCCAATGGCCCGTGTCTTTCAACACAACCACCGTCACATCCGAGGCGACCAGCTTCATTTGTTGGCCGAGCGCATCTCCCAGCGACTTCTCTCCGCCAATGGAGAGTACCGGCATGGTGAGCATGGTTTGGGAAAGTTGCGCAAAATCCTTTGCGGCTTGCTGGAAAGACACAAAATATGCCCAGCCCGCTTTCATTCGCCCGGGGCGGGAGTAGGCCTCGACATACGCCTTGCGGTCGGCTTCGGGCAGCGACCGAGTCTTGTCGGCGGCGAGGTCATTCCAAAAATACGCGAAGTAAACTTGTTCACGTCCGTGCACCAGCGCCTCGGGCGTAGGTCCGTTAAACCGGAAATGCCAAATGTTTGGGCTGTTATAGATAGCTTCCCACCCGGCAACTCCGGGAAGGAATGCGTCCATCACCACCAATTTTTCCACTTCCGATGGAAACTGCGCGGCGTACGCATAGGCGACCATTAACCCAATGTCGTGTCCAACTACCCTGGCTTTTTCGACGCCAAGCGAACGAGCCAACGCATGGATGCGAATCGCGGCGGTCTTCATGTCCAAGCCATCCACTGGAATCGACGAATCGCCGATCCCCGGCAGGTCGGGCGCAATCACCGTAAATTTCTCTCCGAGAACGGGCAAAATCGGCGTCCACATCCGCGATGTTTCGGCGTACCCGTGTAACAGGATCACCGTCGGCCCATGTCCACCTGTTGTGTAGTGAATCCTCACGCCTTCGACGTCAGCCGTACGCGAAACAAATTGTTTGTCGCCTTGTTTGTCGTCGCCGGACGCGTACGCTGCTTCGGAATACGCAACACAAACCAACATCAGGCAAAACGCGCCAATGGCACGAATGATTCGAAGACTTCCCGTCATGATTTCTCCCGTGACTATCAATGCTGCTGAAACTCTAGCATCATTTCCATGCGCGGCAATCGCCCTTGTACGGACTGCGGCAGAGCTCGACTCAAACTCGCAAAAGCGGGAAAAGTACGGAAGTGTTGGCTTCGGGGAAAGACAAAAATTCTCCGAACGTAGCGACGCCAGAAACCGCTTCCGATAGGAGTGATGAGTGGGCGGACAAGGAATTGAACGTTGCGACGCACTTTATTTCATCGGCCCTGCTTCAGTAGCCACTTTCCCGGGTTTTAGCCAATGGTCCTTCGCCTGTTCTCACAGTTCGCTTGAATCATCGACCGCCCGCGCTGCCGTGCAGCCGTACAAACCTCTATTTTTCTCTCCCGAGCACTTTCGCCTAGTCGAGCATCTGGCCGAAATGATTATTCCCGCGGACGACACGCCAGGCGCCAGAGAAGCCGGAGTGGCTGAGTTCATCGACTTTATGGTCGCAAATCGCGATCCGGTCAGCGCGCGATCCGAAATACGATCCACGCAGGACTCGATTCGTCTCGGCGAAGATGCCCAAACGCGATTTCTTGCCGGGCTCGACTGGATCAACCCACGAAGCAAGTCGGAATTCGGACTTAAGTTTTTGGACGGCAATGCGGAGCAGCAGAAAAGCCTACTGGAAGTACTCGCCTACAAAGCCAAGTACAAACCGCTCCCAGAGACTGGACGTGATTTTTTTCCAATGATGCGAGATTACACCGTGGTTGGTTATTACACGACCAAGATTGGATTGGAGAGTCTGGGCTCTCCGGGCCTGCGAACGGCATGGCCCAAAATGCCTGGCTGCATGCACCCCGACGATCCGGAACACACACACCCTCCGAAACCAGACGAAGTAACATGCCGATCATCGCCTTCACCATGCGCAACTGCGACCACATGCTCGAAAATTTCCGCAAAGGCGTCCACAAACGGGCCTAACCTGACCGGCCGCTTACTGGCGTTTATTCCGGCAGCGGAGGGCAGCCTGGCCATTCGCTGCGTGTTACGTTGCCGATGTATTGCAAATCCTGGATGCCGATTTTGCTGGTGTAGTAGCCGTCGCAGGTCAAGTTTCTGAGGAATGCGAAGAACGCCACGCCCTGACTCACGCCTGGATCTTTTTTCGCATTTTTGCGGAATGCAATCAGGTCCAGGATTTCCTTGCGCTGCTCGGGCGTGCACTCCATAAAAACTTTTCCGTACTGATCGATGCAATGCGTATCGAGCCACATCAGCCCGCCGTCGAGCGCGAGTTGATACTCCTCATTTTCGCTGGTCAGCAAATCGATAAATTCCGGCGCGCCCGCTTCCAGCGCTCCCGCGGATTTTTCATCCTTGGGAATAATTGTATCGCAGAGCGATAGAATTGTTTCGTACTGCTTGCTGGTGAAATATTTTGGCGTGTACTTCCCTGCTGGAGCCGCCGCTTTTTCCTTGTGTACCATCTGGTGGGCGAGTTCCGCCGCCTCGAGCGGAATCACTTGCAGCACTGAGCCCCCTGCCACGCCGACCGCCAAAGTTCTCAGCACGTCTCTTCGCGAAATTCCATGCGTCGTCATCTTATGTTCTCTCTTCCCTGCTTTTTCCCATTTGCTGATGCGCTACAGGCTGCCCTTCTTCGCTTCTTCGAGTAAATATTCAGAGGCGCGCCAGGAAAGCGCCATGATCGTGAGGGTCGGATTCTTGTCCGGGTTGGTCACCAAAGGCGCGCCATCGGTAACGAAAACATTCTTCACGTCATGTGTCTGGCAATAGCCGTTGAGCACGCTGGTTTTCGGGTCCGCGCCCATGCGCGCGGTTCCAACTTCGTGAATGATTTTTCCGCCGGCCAGAATTCCGAATGGATATTGACCGTCGATCCGTGTTTTCGTCTTGTACGTGCCGCCCATCATTTCGATAATGGATTTGAACGTTTCCTGCATGTCCTTCGCCTGGCGCAATTCGTATTCACTCCACTTGAAGTGGAAGCGAAGCACTGGAATTCCCCACTGGTCGACTTTGTTGGGATCGAGTTCGCAAAAAGTTTCGGCATTCGGAATCATCTCGCCGCGACCGGAAAATCCAACGGTCGTTCCGTAGACTTGCCGCGCGCGACGTTTCAGTTGCGCGCCGTATCCTTCTTCGTCGTGACAGAGACCGTCGAACATTCCGACACCGGGCATGTCGCGACCACCCCACAATTCAATGTGGTAGCCGCGCGGAAAATCATTCTTGCGATCGAACTTCCACCACGGAACGTAATAGTGCATGCCGCCAACGCCATCGTGATTGTGCGGGGGCATTTTTTCGAGCGCGGGAACTTCGCCCCATCCGTCGCTGCCAACGGAGTCCGTCAGATATTTGCCGACGTTGCCAGTGGAGTTGCCTAACCCATCGGGAAACAAGGATGACTTGGAATTCAGCAGCAGCCGCGCGGATTCGCAAGCGCTCGCCGCAACAACAATTGCTTTTGCATAGACGCGTTTTTCGGTTCGTGTGGCTTTGTCGATGTAGGAAACGGCTTCGGCCTTGCCATCTTTTCCGACAACAATTTCGCGAGCCATGGCTCCGGTGAGCAGCGTGAGTTTGCCGGTGGCCATGGCCGGCGGCAAGAGCACCTGGCTGGAACTGAAATTCGACGCCGTAGTGCATCCGCGGCTGCACTGTCCACAATAGTGGCAAGGCAGCCGGCCGTTGTGAGCTTTGGTCAAAATCGCGAGCCGCGCCGGAATGCAAGTAACGTTGAGTTTGTCGCAGGCCTTCTTGATCAGAATTTCCGTGCAGCGAGGCTTCGGCGGTGGAAGAAAAACACCATCAGGCGCGCTCGATACATTTTCTTTCGTGCCAAAAACTCCGATGTAGGATTCCACCTTGTCGTAGTACGGCGCGAGATCGTCATATGTGATGGGCCAGTCATCGCCGAGATCGTCGCGAGTTTTTGATTGAAAATCGACAGGAGCAAAACGCAGCGCGATGCGTCCCCAGTGGTTCGTGCGGCCACCGACGATGCGCGAACGAAACCATTGAAAATTTGCGCCTTCGGCGGAAGTGTAAGGTTCGCCATCGATTTGCCACGCGCCATTTGGAGCGAGAAATTCGCTGAAGTTTTTGCTGGCACGTCCGCCCACACCTGCGCCGCGATGCGGCAGATCGTAGGGCCACATCAACATCTTGTAATCCTTTTCCGGATAGATCTGCGGGCCGGCTTCAAGCATGACAACGTTCAGCCCGCCTTCGGTCAAAATTTTCGCCGCCATGCCGCCGCCAGCGCCAGATCCGATGACGCAGACGTCGTAAGTCTTGGGCGATCGATTGATTTGGGACATGCTCCGTCCTTCAATGAATTTTTGTAAGCCATTCAGAGTATAGCGTCAACGCAAAAAATGGTACTTGAAAAGCCGCGGCGGACTCGGCGCAAAAGAACTTTCCCGGACAGCCTCGCGACGTGTGCGCAACCCGTGGAAGCCTCAAGATGACAGCTTGCTTCGCCGTAGTTCGCTCAGATCACAATTCGTTCTTTTTGATTTGCGAAACGGCGTAGTCGCACGCCCGCGCGGTCAACGCCATGTAAGTAAGCGATGGATTCACGCAGGAATTGGAAGTCATGCATGAACCATCCGGCACAAAAAGATTCTTTGCGTCATGGGCCTGATTGTGTTCGTTCAGAACGCTGGTCTTGGGATCACGGCCCATTCGCGCGGTTCCCATTTCGTGGATGCCGAGCCCAGGCCGAGTCATTTCAGAATAAACGCCGATATTGGTGGCGCCGGCGGCCGCGAGCATCTCCGCAGCCTCAATGGCAATGTCTTGCGACATGACGCGTTCGTTCTCTCCCCAGTCGCAGTGAATCTTGAGAGTGGGAATACCCCAGGCGTCGAGCTTATCCTTGTCGATCTCAACATAATTGTCGTGATTCGGCAGGCATTCGCCGAAACCGCCAAGTCCCATGCGCCATTGGCCGGGCTTGCGCAGAGAATTCTTGAAGTCCACGCCAAGTCCGGCGGTCGTCATTCCGCGCTGCCAACCGTCTCTGCTACCACCGCCCTGATAGCCATAGCCGCGGAGGAAGTCTCTTTGCTTGGTTTTCACGTTGCGGAATCGCGGAATGTAAATACCGTTGGGACGATTGCCGAACGGCATTTTGTCTTCATGGCCGGGCATGGTGCCGGAAGCGCCGCTGCCCATATGGTGATCCATCAAGTTGTGACCAAGTTCACCACTGCTGTTGGCAAGGCCGCTGGGAAATTCGGGCGTCGCAGAATTCAGCAGAATGCGCGTGGATTCGAGCGTAGCGGCACAAAGAAAAACAATGCGGCCGTGAAACTCCAACGCTTTCTTGGTCTGGCCATCAATCACGCGCACGCCGGTGACGCGGCGCGACGATGCATCGAAGATGAGGCTGTGAACCACGCTGTACGGGCGAATGGTAAGCTTGCCGGTTTTCATCGCAGCGGGAAGCGTGGAATTCAGGCTGCTGAAATACGATTGCGTGATGCATCCGCGGTGACAAACGCCGCAGTAATGGCATGCGGCGCGCCCTTTGTGCACGCGAGTGAGCACGGCAGAGCGGCCAATGGTGAGGATGCGGTCATCGAATCTTTTTGCCAGCGCGTCCCTGAAGTCCTGCTCGACGCAGGTCATTTCCATCGGCGGGAGAAATTTCCCGTCCGGAAGCTGCGGCAGCCCCTCGGCCTGGCCGCTGATTCCTGCGAACTCTTCCACGTAGTCGTACCACGGCGCGATATCCGCGTAGCGAATCGGCCAGTCAACCGCGATGCCTTCCTTTGCGTTGGCCTCAAAATCGAGATCGCTCCAGCGATAAGACTGGCGGCCCCAGGTGATAGATTTGCCGCCAACCTGGCGTCCGCGAATCCAGGCAAAATGCTTTCCGGGATCGCTGGTGTAAGGATTTTCGGAGTCGTTGACGAAAAATTTGTTTGAATATTCGTCGCACGCGTAATAGCACTCGCGCTGCACCGGCTGATTGGCAGCGCGCTGAGCGCGATTGTCCCAGTAGCGATATTTCAACTCCCATACGGGAACGTGCTCGACGTAATCCTTTTCAGGAGTGATGGGACGGCCGGCTTCGAGAACGAGCGTGTTCAAACCTTTCTCGGTGAGCTCCTTGGCAGCCCAGCCTCCCGTGATTCCCGAACCGATGATCACCGCGTCATAACTTGGTGTTGGCATTTTTTCTCCGAGAAATCAGGCATCCCCGACGCCTGGGCCGACGGGTGCGCAGCCATGCTGAGCGCCCGGAATAATTTGAAGTTTAAGTTCCTGGGTAAAACCAATTTCGGATGTGTAGTATCCGTGAACCGTGATGCGCTTGAAGATTTCCCAGAAATCACCTTTCAATTGCACGTCAGGCTCCGGAATAGTGTTGCCATGACGAACACGGGTGGTGCGGCCCGCGAGCGTTGCATCGTCAATAGCGCGGAGCTGTGTAAGCTGTTGTTGGGGAGAAGCTTCGGCAAAATTCTTGCCGAAGAGTTGCTGGCTCTCCTTATCGATTCCCGCGAGACCTTCAAGGAAATGAGTACGCTCTTCCGGAGTGGCCCATTCGGTGAGAATGACGTCAATGAATTCGTTCACACGAGCGCCCTTGGCGCCGGGAGTGTCGGTCGCGGGAATAATCTGATCGATCATCGCAACGACAGTGTCGTTGAGATGCGGCGTGAGAGTGCGTAAGGCGTAGCCGGGCGGAGGTTGTGCCTGGCGAAAAAGTGCAAATAACTCCGGCGAAAACACGGGCAAGACGGCACCCGCCGCAAAGATTCGCAAAGCGTCACGCCGTTGCATGGATCCTCCTCGGAGAAACCGAACTCGATGGGTGCACGGGACTCGTGGCCGTCCCGGTCAGTTGAAGGAAATGGCGTTCGCGCATGCTACTCACCCAGAATTTCCTTGCGAATGTTTTTGAGAACATAGGCGGCGCGCTCGACGCCAACTTCGCCCGTCAAAATAGGATCTTCATTTTCGATGGAGAGAATACCTTCGTACCCGACGTCCATATACGCCTGAACCACGGACTTCCAAAGCGTCGCACTGTGGCCGTAGCCGACGGCACGGAAGGTGTCGGATGCGGATTCGAGTTCGCTCTTTTCTGAAGCGAAATTCAGGACTCCATATTTTGCGCAATTCTCGGGAAAGATGACGGTGTCCTTCATGTGCGCATGGAAAAGCGCGCCTTCCTTGCCGAGGAAGTGAATCACCTCGACAGCATCGCAACCTTGCCAGAAGAGATGGCTCAAGTCGCAGTTAGCGCCGATTTCTTCGCCAACGGCTTCGCGCAACTTCATCAGTGTGCGGGGATTGTAGACCACAAAATTCGGATGCATTTCAAATGCGAGGCGCTTGATGCCGTGGGAACGCGCATATTTCGCGGCGTCCTTCCAGTAAGGAACAACCTTTTCTTTCCACTGCCACTGCAGCATTTCATTGTATTCAGGAGGCCAGCGGTAGGTGATCCAATTCGGCTGGGTGTCGGCGGGAGTACCGCCGGGACATCCGGAAAATCCGACGATGACTTTTACATCGAGCATTTCAGCGAGAAGAACCGTTTTGCGAAACGTGTCGACATCTTTTTGTGCGTGCTGCGCGTTGGGATGGACCGGATTTCCATGACAACTAAGGGTCGCGACGCGGATTCCCTTGTCTTCAAACTTTTTCTGCCATGCTTTGGCTTTTGTCTTGTCCTCGATCAGGTCATCCAGTGGACAGTGTCGATTGTGGGGATAGCCGCCTGTCCCGATTTCCATAGCTTCGAGGCCGAGAGCGCTGACTTTATCGAGCATTTCATCGAGGGCGAGGTGATCGTAGACGGGATCAAATACGCCGATGGGAATTTTTCTTTTAGCGCCGACAGGAAAGGGGGAGCGAAGTGGGGCGCCTTCCGAATCGTGTGCGTGCTCTGCTGCCGTGGGCCAGCCTCCCGAGACGGGGAGGGCGGCAGCAACAAGACCGGTTCCGGTCTGCGAGAGGAATTCACGGCGATTGACCGCGTTCTTGCGCGAACGGGCATTCATTCAAATTTCCTCGACGAAAGATAAGGTTAACGTTAAAGGCTTGAAAATTATACGCCTCCGGAGGCGGAGAGCAAGTGCAGAATCGTGAGTAGAAAAAGGATTTTCTAAAAACGGGGTGTGTGGGATGCGAGGGCGGATTCCTATTGGAATTTCGGCTTCAATTCCGCGAGCGGAGGAACGGAAGACGGCGCAGTGAGGGCACGCTCGGGGAGTTCCTGGCCCTTTGTGAGTGCTCGATGGAGCATTTCAATCGCTTGCCCGGAGTTGGGCGGCGCAAAAACAGTTGCCGCCAAGAGGCCACTAAGTACCCAGGCATATCCCGTTTTGGGCAAACCATCACAGCCGGTAAAGGGCAACTTGAGCCAGCGGTCGCGTTCGGATTCGTTCGTGATTTCCTGAAAGGCTTTGCGTGCGCCCATGGCCATCGCATCGTCCTGGGCGCTAATCAGGTCGATGACCGCTTTTTGTGAAGTGGTAAGCTTCAGCCAGGACCGCACAGAACGAAGAGAGCTTTCCTCTGTCCACTGCGCTTTCAAGGTGGTGACCTGAAGATTCGCCGGTTTGGTGCTCAACATTCCCTGCGCGCGATCTTTGGCCGCGGAATTTTCCGATGGTCCCTGAATGTACAGAACATTGCCACCTTTCGGGAGAAGTGCGGCGAATTGGCGCCCCTGTATACGGCCGATCTCGACATGGTCATTACTTACGCAGAAGATGGGAGCTGTCGCAGCGCGACGAAGTTCGGCAATGTAGCTGGCCTCACGATTGAGCACCGCCCACCCGATCTTCGCGCCAACGGCAGCTTTGGCGACTTGGGGTAAAGCGGTCCCGCCAACAGGCTCAAAAACGATGGCGTCCGGGCGCTCCTGCGGAGCGGCCTGGATGGCGCGAAGCAGTTGCGTACTTTGATTAATCGCGTCGTTTTCCGCGTAAACTATGTGTGTTTCTATATTCAGGCGGCGAGAGGTTTCCTCGGCGGACTTCGCCTGTTCGATCTGATAATCGTTGTCGTTGGTGGTCAGAGAAACCAGAATACGAAGTTTTTTCATGGCGTGGCGCAGGCGTACCAGCCTCAGACTTTACGATAAACTGCCAGGGCCAACAATTGCTGAAGAATTAAGCGACAGTTGTCGGAAAATGAAGCCTCGTTAGCGAACGGGCACGTCGAGTGGAAGCTATGAGAGCAACGACGGCAAATAGAAAGGCATTGTGACGATGGAAGCGAGGAATAACGGGCTGTGAATTCAGTTTCCAGCGGGGAAATCGAAGCGCGCAATAAGTTGAAGGCTGCGCGGCGAATCGTGATCAAGCTCGGTACGAGTACAGTGACCGACGCGGAAGGTGGAGTCTGCGCGGCGCGAGTGGAACCGATTGTGCGAGGAATGGCGCAACTAATGCAAGACGGACGTCAGGTGATGCTGGTCTCGTCCGGCGCCGTGGGACTGGGGAGAAGTTTGTTGGGGCTGCATCCATCACGGCTTAAAGACATGGCCGTGAAGCAAGCGTGCGCAGCGGCGGGGCAGAGTTTGTTGATGGAATCGTATAAGCGTCTGTTTGACGGGCTGGGACGGAAGATCGCGCAGGTTTTGTTGACGGAAGAGGATTTCAGCAATTGGGGAAGATATTCAAATCTGCGGCGCACGATGGAGAAGTTGCTGGGATTCGGAGTGCTGCCGGTCGTGAATGAGAATGACACCGTATCGACGGCGGAGTTGGAAAGCGTCGATGGAAGACGGCAAGCGGCGTTCAGCGACAACGACCGGTTGGCGGCCCTGGTGATGAGCGGGATGGAAGCGGATGCGCTGGTACTACTGACGAATGTAGATGGATTTTTGAGGAAGAAAACTGGCGCAAAACAACCTGAGCTGGAGCCATTTGTGGCACGCGTGACGGAAGAGGTGCGGGCGGCAGCTGCGGGACCTTCGCGAACAGGAGCGCAAACCGGACGCGGTGGAATGACCACCAAGATTGAGGCGGCAGAGATTGCGATGAACTGCGGAGGCGTGGCGCTGATCGCGAACGGGGCGAATCCAAAGGCGTTGGAAAGAGTGTTCGCGGGAGAGCGCCTGGGAACTGTGTTTGCTCCTGCGACGCGAATGCGCGGCAAGCGGCGGTGGCTTGCCTACGCGGCGGGAGTGCGCGGACGAGTGGTGGTGGATGCGGGGGCGCAACGCGCCATTACGGCGGGCAAGGCTAGTCTGCTGAATTCGGGAGTGGTGCGTGTGGAACGCGAATTTGGTCCGATGGATGTGGTGAGTATTCGAGATATTGCGGGACGCGAATTTGCGCGCGGAATTGCGGCGTACGCAAGCGACGAAAGAAATGCGGACGGAGAGAAAGCGGCGCGCGTACTGTTCACGCGAGAAAATATTGTAGTGCTTGAGGCAGCCGGATGACTGGCGCGACGAGCGGCGGGACGCACGTGGAAAAAACGACCAGCTTTGGTGCGGCGAGGGCCGCGGGGCTGGCGCGAGCTGCTTCGCGAAAGCTTGCAGTATTGAGCGAAGCCACGCGGAACGCCGTACTGGAGGCCGCTGCAAAGCGGCTGGAAGAAAATGCAGCACGCATCGTGTCGGCTAACGCGAATGATGTGCGCGATGCGGAAGAATTGGTACGAGCGGGACAAATGTCCGGAGCGCTGCTGGCGCGGCTGCGCGTGACGGAAAAGAGCGTTCGCGAAATGGCGGAGAAGGTGCACAGCGTCGCAAAGCTCGCGGACCCACTGGGGCGGCGATTGGCCGTGACGGAGTTGGACGCGGGGCTGGTGCTTACGCGCGAGACGTGCCCGCTGGGAGTCGTGGCGGTGGTCTTTGAATCGCGGCCCGACGTGGTACCCCAAGTCGCGTCACTCGCGCTGAAATCAGGCAACGCGATTTTGCTGAAGGGTGGAGCGGAAGCAGCTCGCACGAATGAAGCCTTGATGACGATTTGGCGGGAGGCGCTGGCAGAGTCCGGCAAAGTGCCCGACGGTGCAGCGCAGATGCTGCATTCGCGCGCGGATGTGATGGAGCTGCTGACGCTGGAACGTGACGTGGATTTGCTGATTCCGCGCGGTGGCAAAGAGTTCGTGGAGAAGATTTCGCGGCAGAGCAGGATCCCGGTGCTGGGCCACGGAGAAGGTATTTGCCATGTGTACGTGCACGCGGCGGCGGATTTGCAGAAGGCCGAATGTATTGTGATGGATGCGAAAACGGACTACCCGGCGGCCTGTAACTCAATGGAGACGTTGCTGGTGGACATGGATGTAGCGGAGCAATTTCTGCCGCGAATCGTTCACCAGTTGCGTGCGGCGGGTGTGGAAGTGCGGGGCTGCGGGCGAACTCGGGCGGCCGCAAGTGACGTAAAGGCTGCTTCGGAACAAGATTGGGGAACCGAATACGGGGATCTGATTTTGTCCATAAAAGTCGTGGATGGACTGGAAAAGGCCATCGCGCACATCCATGAATTCGGCAGCGGTCACACGGAAGCGATCATCACGGAAGATTTGGCCGCCGCTGAACAATTCTTGAGTGAAGTGGATGCGGCCGGCGTGTTTCACAATGCTTCGACAAGATTCGCGGATGGATACCGCTACGGCCTGGGGGCTGAGGTAGGAATCAGCAACGGGAAATTGCACGCGCGCGGCCCGATGGGAATGGAAGGGCTAACCACTTACAAATACAAGCTGCGCGGAAGCGGACAAACCGCGAGCGAATACAAAAGCGGCAAGAAATTCACGCACCGGCCGCTCTAGCAAAACGGAATCTTGCGAGTGCTTACTGGCCGAGCGACGCGCCTGCTGATGTAAATCAGAATTCGCTGGGGGGCGGGGTTCCGGTATATACTTTGCCAACCTGCAAGGCGAGAGGGGCGTATGAGCCCAGAAAGTCCTCAAAAAGTTTGGATTCCAGTGTGTTGCGGCCGCGTGATGCGCTTCAACCGTTTCTTGAAACAAGACGGCGAAGCTTACGGTTCGATGGTCTGCACGATTTGTAACAAGAACATCATCCTGGAACAGGAAATGGCGCCTGCGACGGATGCCTATGGCGAAGGAACGCGGATGCTGACGGTTGTGGGTACGCCGAAGCCGCCCAAGACCGACCGGCGAAAGGCCAGCGACGCACTGAGCGGAATCAACTCGGACGATCAAACGCTTTAAATGCGGCAATTGAAAGCGCTCTGCGTCGATGATTGGGCAAACCTTCTCACATTATCGAGTCCTTGAAAAGCTGGGAACCGGCGGCATGGGGATTGTGTATAAGGCGCAGGATTTGCGTCTTGAGCGTTACGTCGCGCTGAAATTTCTACCTGACAATTTAATGCACGATTCGCAGGCGCTCGAGCGATTTCGCCGGGAAGCGCTGGCTGCTTCCGCGCTGAATCATGCCAACATTTGCACAGTACATGATATTGGCGAGCAGGACGGGCGCCCATTCCTAGCGATGGAATTCATCGAAGGCGAAACGCTGCGCCGGCACGTGAATGGCAAACCGCTGCCGATCGAAGAAATTTTGAATCTAGGCATTCAGATTGCCGATGCGCTGGACGCCGCGCACGCCGAAGGCATCATCCATCGCGATATAAAACCGGCGAATATTTTTGTGACGAAACGCGGGCAGGCCAAGGTGCTGGATTTTGGCTTGGCCAAGCTGATCAGCAGGAACGGCGGGGACAAGGATGCGACGGATTCATCTCATCCCTCGCTTGAGGAGCCGATTTCGATCGTTGGTGTGATCAGCGGAACGCCGTCTTATATGTCGCCAGAGCAAATTCGTGGCGACGACCTGGACACGCGCGCGGATGTATTTTCGATGGGACTACTGCTGTACGAAATGGCTACGGGACAGAAGGCTTTCCCTGGAGGCACAGGCGGCGTCATCATCGAAGCAATCCTGAGCCGGCCTCCGGCTGCGGTGCGGAGCGTAAATCCGGATATTCCGGTTGAGCTCGAAGCCATCATTAATAAGGCGATTGAAAAGAACAAAGAACAACGTTACCAGAGCGCGGCGGAACTTCGGTCCGATCTGCAAGTGCTGAGGCGCGGATACGAGTCAGGCCACACGGCCAGCTCGCTGCTGCTGGCAACCGCTGGTACAAAGGGTTTGCGGTGGACCAAGCGAAACAAATGGGCGATTCCAGCGGGAGTGGCGGCGGCAATCGGTGCGATGGCAGCGGGCGGCTGGCTTTACGACACGCGAAGGGCGCATGCGCTGAGCGAAACTGATACGGTCGTGCTGGCGGACTTCACAAACAAGACGGGCGACGCGGTTTTTGACGATGCACTTCGGCAAGGACTCGCCGTGCAGCTTGAGCAGTCGCCGTTCCTGAGCTTGATTTCGGATCAACGTACGCGCCAAACGCTGCAACTGATGGGAAAGCCCGAGGACCAAAAGTTGACGCCCGAGATTGCCCGCGAACTCTGTGAGCGGACTGCAAGCAAAGCATACCTGAGCGGGACGATCTCGAGTTTAGGAACGCAGTATGTGCTGGGAATCAACGCGGTCAATTGTCAGACAGGCGATACGCTTGCGCAGGAACAAGCCACTGCAGACAGCAAAGAGCATGTGCTGACCGCGCTCGGCGAAGCGGCAACAAAGCTGCGCAGCAGGCTTGGCGAATCCCTGAAGTCGGTACACAAGCTTGCAACGCCGATTGAGCAGGCCACGACGCCTTCTCTCGAAGCCTTGCAGGCATATTCGATGGGACGCAGCACCATGATCGCGCAAGGAAACTTTGCAGCGGCGGTGCCTCTTTTCCAGCGTGCGATCCGGCTGGACCCGAACTTGGCGATGGCGTACGCATCTTTGGGAACCACCTATCACAATTTGGGCGAGAAGGAACTGGCGGCGGAAAATACGCGGCGGGCATTTGAGCTTCGCGCCAAAGTGAGCGAGCGCGAAAAGTTCTACATCGAGTCGCACTATCACCATTTTGTGACCGGCGATCTGGAAAAAGCGAAGCAGGTGTACGAACTGTGGGCACAGACGTATCCGCGCGAGGCGGTGCCGCCGATGAATCTCGGTGTGGTTTATCAAACGTTGGGGCAATACGAAAAATCCTTGCAGGAATTTCGAGAGGCTTTGCGGCTGGCACCAAATGACGTACTGAACTACGGAAATTTGATGACAGTGCTGGTGAACATGAACCGCGCGAAGGAGGCGCACGCGACGGCGGCGGAGGCGGCGTCCAAGAAGCTGGATTCGCCAGACATGAGATACGCGTTGTATCAGCTGGCGTTCCTGCAAAGCGACGACGCAGGAATGGCGGAGCAGGTGAACTGGTCAGCAGACCGCGCAGGTGATGAGGCGGTGCTGCTGTACTACCAGGCAGACAGCGCGGCTTACTTTGGCCAATTGAACACGGCCCGGGAGCTGTCACGGCAAGCGGTAGCTTCCGCGAAGCGTGCGGGACGCAAAGAAAGAGCCGCAGGTTGCGAAGCGGCGGCGGCGTTGCGAGAAGCGTTGTTTGGAAACGGCGCGGAAGCAAAACGTTATGCGGCAAACGCGTTAAAGTCGTCGAACGGAAGAGACGTGGAATTTGTCGCGAGCCTCGCGCTGGCGATGGTAGGCGATAAAGACCAAGCGGTCCAATTTGCGGACGTGTTGAAGAGCCGTTTCCCGGAAGACACAATTGTGCAGTTCAACTATCTGCCCACAATTTATGCGCAGGTCGCGCTGAGCGATGGAGACCCCTCGCGAGCGATTGAATTTTTGCGAGCCGCGTCGCCTTACGAATTGGGACTTGCGGGCAGCAGCAGCTATTCGACGTATTTGTATCCGGTTTATGTTCGAGCCGAGGCGCTGCTGGCGCAACACCAGGGCGGAGCAGCTGCCGCAGAATTTCAAAAAATTCTGAACTGGCCCGGGGTGGTGTCAAATGAACCGATCGGAGCGCTCGCTCGCCTGGGACTTGCGCGGGCGCGGACAATGAACGGCGAAACTGCGGAGGCGCAAGCGTCGTACAACAATTTTCTGTCGCTCTGGAAAAACGCCGACAGTGGATTTCCGCTGTACTCGGCCGTACAGGCGGAAGCGCCGAAATAGCCGTACTATTTTTGTAAGAATTCCTTAGTTCACTACGCAGTCGCGATTTGTCTCGATTCGCCGAGGCCGTCTATTCCGAGTTCTACGACATCCCCCGGCTTTAGATACTGCGGCGGTTTCATTCCCAGGCCTACACCTGCGGGCGTTCCGGTGCTGACAAGATCGCCCGGCAGCAACGTCATGAACTGGCTGATGTACGACACCAGAAACGGCACGCCAAAGATCATTTCGGCGGTGGAACTACGCTGGCGGAATTCACCATTGACTTTCAGCCACATGCCGAGCCGATTGAAGCCTGGAAGCTCGTCGCGTGTGGCAAGAAATGGTCCGAGAGGAGCGAACGTGTCCGCGCTCTTCCCTTTTACCCACTGGCCGCCGCGCTCCAACTGAAAACTTCGTTCGGAGTAATCGTTGTGCAGGACGAATCCTGCAACGTAGTCGAACGCCTGGGCCTCTGCTACGTATGTGGCCGGCTTCTCCACGACGAAAGCGAGTTCCACTTCCCAATCGACTTTTTCCGCATTGCGCGGAATTTTCAACGGATCGTTTGGTCCCACGAGGGATGAAGTGGACTTGAAAAAGATTACCGGTTCCTTCGGAGGCTCCAGTTTACTTTCCGCGGCGTGATCGCGAAAATTCAGTCCGATGCACACGATTTTGCTGGGGCGGCGAATGGGAGGCCCAAGTCGAACTGAATTCGCGACGCGCGGCGCGGAGGATGCATGCATCTCCAGCCAGACGCGTAGTTTGTGCAAACCATTGCTCGCGAAGAACTCCTCATCGTAGTCAGCGGCAAATCCGGATACGTCTAGCCGCGCACCGTCATCCAAAAGTACGCCCGGCTTTTCGTGTCCTGGTTCTCCAAATCGAATCAGCTTCATCGCGTGGACGCTCCTGTCGAGCAGCCGATTTTATCAGCGATGGCTACAAGCGGCGATAGCGTTGTCAGCCGACAACTAAGGTACGGCGTCCCTGATGTGAAGTGGTCGTGTAATGGCGCGCCCGGGGCGATTCGAACGCCCGACCTTGTGCTTCGGAGTTTTGGGGGCACAAATTCTAAGTGCCTTATCGTCCGTTACCTACGGGCGACGCCATGTAGAAGCCTGCCCTTTCAGATAGGCAAATGGGCTACACACTTTAGCATTTCACCAATGACCAACCGCGTCTTCCGCATCGCGGCAGTCTCTGCCAAGTTCCAATTGGAGTCAGCGCGTTTCAAGTTACAAACCCATCCCAACCCGCAGCGACATGAAATGGTTTTGGTCAGGCGTGCCGTACCGATCTGGACAGCGACGCCTTGTCACCATCGCCTAAAGAGAAAATGACCCACGAGGTAAAGGATCAGCAATATTACGGCACTCCAAAGCACCAGACCGACAACCGGCCAGTAGTTCGCCTTGCTCTCGGGTTCTTTCATGAGGCTCCGAAACTCTACTCGTGGCGCCAACATCGCCAGTGTGAGCTGCATTTGTCGGAATTCGGCTCAAGTAGATTCTATCACCGCGGTACACGAACCATTTCGTCTCAAAAGGACAGCGGCGAGAGGGGAACTTTAACCAATGGCGCGCTTACTAAACTGCATGCGCCATAGGTTGAACCTGTTTAGCGCGTTGTTGGTGTTCATTCTCGGGCTTGAACGCCTACTTCCCGAGCCAACAGAATCCTTCCTTATCTCCTGGCAATGCCGAAGGTTCATTGTCGCCGTGATCTTAGCTAGTGAAGTATTGTTCGCACTTTCCCTCGTTGAGGTGCTCGGCGAACTGGTAGATGTTGGCGTGGCGGAATTTCGAACAGGGCTTAAGATCGGGCGAGATTCGCAGAACGGCAAGGACTTCTGGAGGCAACTCACCGCTCAGTTTCTTGTGTGGCATTTGCGCGATCCAACGAAATTCTACGCCTATCAGGGCAAGGTTATTCGCTGATATCCTTGGCACACCGGGTGATCATGGAACCACAAGCCCAACTCAAGCCCAAGAAAATGCTTGACGGCATGTACGTAATTCGCCGCATTGTCGCTGGTGTTGTTATTGTTGCAATTTGCGCTTACATTTCCGCGGTCGTCCTTGGTCGAATCCCGGTACAGCAAAAACTTGGCGTGGCGGACATCGGCGTGATCATCTTGGCTGCTGGAGTCGCTAGTATTTTGCTACGGCCTGAGTTGCTAGATCGAATCAGCCATTTTAAGTTCGGAGAATTGGAGCTGGATTGGCTGCAAAAGATCGAGGCGGACCAGAAAAAACAGCGGGTTGAATTGGATGACGTTCGTTTCGTGCTCACCCTTCTGCTCCAGCAAAACGAATTGGAGCATCTGAAGAACCTCGAGAACGGTAAGACGCAGTACCTGGGCAACGAAGCGGTTTGTGCCGAACTGCGGAAGCTTCGTACGTTGGGCTTGATTCGAAATCAAAAAGACCACGCGATGAGTGAAACCGCCGCGAAGCGCAGTTTCGATTTGAAGGACATTGTGGAACTGACCGACCGCGGAAGGCAGTATCTCGAGCGGTATGGAGAATACCAGAGCTAGCGGGGGCTGGTGGTTCAGACGGTCGGATGTCACCATTCCCGGAGCACCATAAGTTTGACTGCATTGTTAGCGGCGGAGCGTAAGTGTGCTCCTTCCCCGCTAGGGTCGTCCGGGCCTGCACGTTTTTCCGAAGGATAAGTGCCTCCGTTTCAGCCGCCGCGAGTGCCGCTCCCGCAACAATTCGCACAGGACGCAGGCCGCTGATAGTGCGGGACTTAGCTGGCCGCGGCGGAATTCACGCAGTGCGGGCGGCTAACGTTTGGCGACAGTATCAGTTTCGTGAGCGCATCGCGGAAAAGGAATTGATTCTTGCGGTGGAAGGCGATTGGCTAAGCTAATTTATGCGTAACCGTTCACAATGACGGCGGTGTGCGGGTCGCCAGATTTCAGTGATGTATGTTTCGTCGGCGAGTTTTTCCGATCCACGACGAACGGTATGAGAAATTGGCGACTGTTTAGTTTACGACCGCACAGAATAAGGCTCAGCAAAATTGTGAAACCTAGGGTTCGGCACTAGCCAAGATTCGTCTGGCCGATGACCTTCACGAACGGCCTGTTCGTACCACTGGACCAGACAAAACCCTACCGCGAGGCGCAAAGCATCGTCCTCATCGTCTCCGTAGGGTGTGCTTGTCCTGTACGCGTCAATTTGAAGCGGGGTGTTGATGAAATGACTTTGCTCGAATTCGATCCAATTCCTTTCAAGCGACTGGTACAGTCTCACGGTAATCCTTTGCTGCAGGCTTCCGATTAGAAACTGATGCTCAGACACTAAGCGACGCGCTCCGTGAACGTGCTCGTTTTCGAAGGCAGAATGCATGTGATATCCCCCATTTACGAGGACGCTATCTAATCCCCGAAGGCATGTCCATTACCCAAGAGTCCAGTAAAAGGGCAAGGCATAGGACTACACCCTGGCCGCTTTCCCAAACGACAAAAGTTTCTTGTCCATTTCTCGCAGGCGCTCTCGTATGCCCAGCACTGATTCACTGACTGGCGGCCGGCCCCAAGCAGTAGGCATCCTCCACAAATCACACACAACGGCTGGTGTTTTTTAGCGTGACAGAGCTTCGCTAACGGCGATTCGCGCTCTTAAGCGTATTTGTCCTCCGGAAGTTAGAGGCTGGCAGGGGGTTCGATGAGTCTGTGAATCGCGAGCGTAACATTTGTAGTAGCGATGAGCGCCATTACACAGCCCACCTCACAGACTGCACAATCAATCGTCAACTACGTCAACTACACGAAGGTTACGAAGATGGTTGTCGCGTCTGCGGTTAGCTCTGAAGGCGACCAGCTTTATCCACGGAAGTGGAACCACGACTTCATCGGTATTCCAATACTGCGCCGTGACGAACAGCACAGACCTACGATCACGGAAGCGGCGTTGGTCGAAGTACTCGCCGACACTACACCCCGGTACTCGATTCTGTTTGCCTTACTTGCGGGCACTGGATTGAGGATCGGCGAAGCGCTAGCGCTCAAAACCGCGAACCTGTCTCCAGACTGCCGCGTCATCCGTGTGCGGCATACAATCTGGGCTGGACGGGAACAACCACCTAAAACTCCCAATGCGGTGCGCGAAGTGGACGTTCCAGAGATGCTTGCAGGGCATCTGTGGAAGCATGTGGAGAACACGTGCGGCTACTTGTTCCCCACAGCCAGCGGAAAGCCTCTAGGCCAACGAAACGTACTTCGCGCTCTACACGCAACAGGGAAGAAGATCGGGCTTCACTCGCTTCGTCGTTTCGGTACAGAGACTTTGCGACGGGCGCGTGCTCCCGAAGACTTGACCAAGTTGTGGCTCGGCCATTCCAAAGAGAGCGTTACGGACTTCTACGCAGGCGGATTACAGAATGACCTAGCGTGAAGACAGGAATGGTGCGAACGTGCCGGACTTGGTTTTTCTCTCGATGGGCTACGCGGGCTACAAAATGCTCTTCCACTTGTTAGAGCAAAAGCAGCGTAAGTGAATCGAAGGGCAGATCTTATAATGGCGCGCCCGGGGCGATTCGAACGCCCGACCTTGTGCTTCGGAGGCACACGCTCTATCCAGCTGAGCTACGGGCGCGCAGACAACATCAGGTAAAGACTGCGGCAAACCTGATAACACCATTCTAGCGTGAATCCTGGCAGATTGCCTTTGCGAACCATTCGGTCAGGAATTCGGCGGCCTTCAACCCTTACGGATTCAAGTCCCGCCAAATTCGGCAGCCACGGCGGTCTGCTCAACCTTTTGCGCGTTCTTTAATCTGGCGTGCCAGCTTTTCGATTTCTTCGGCCTTTTTCACCATGGCCAGCGATAGTACAGTCGTGGCATCCGTCTTTTCCACCTGTTCCTTGAGTTGCGAAGCGAGCTCAAACAATTTTTCGATGTTCTTCTTAATGTCCTTCTGATTCTCTTCTAACAACGCTTTCGTGGGTGGTTTCGCGTTCGGATTCCGATTCGGATCGTCATCGCCGGGGCGTACGGGCGGCGGCACCTTTGGGAATGGATCCTGTCCGCGGCCAACTAAAGTCGCCATCGAGAAAGCGGCCGCAACGCCTGCAATCGTGGCCAACAAAGATCGTCTGGATTGCTGCACTGGTAGCTCCCTGCGGCGGCAAGCCGGATGAATGAACTCCATCGTGTTCCGAGCATGCCTGCCGACTCAATGTTATACTCCCCCGTCGAATCGCCTATGTCCAGCATCGTACCGTTCCTGAACGAAGCCACACTGTCCATCGCCCTGCATTTATTGGGTATCTTCATCGTCGCGTTGCTGCTCAACCGCTTCCTGCGCACGATGACGAGCCTGCTGGTGAAGCCGGCGGCGAGCCAGTCGCGCAGCGAACAGACTCGCGAGCAGCAGACCCGCACGCTGGCGGGTGTCGTTTACGGCGCCGCCAGCAAAGTAGTTTGGGTGGTCGCAATTCTGACCGCGCTCGACCAAGTCGGGATCAACCCGATGCCGGCGCTAACCCTGATGGCGCTCGCTGCCGTGGCGATCGGCTTTGGCGCGCAAAACCTGGTCCGTGACGTCATCGCGGGTTTTTACATCGTATGGGAAGACCAGTATGTGGCCGGGGACACCGTGCAGATTTCAGAAGATGTCGGCCGGGTCGAACATTTGACGCTGCGCCGGACAGTCTTGCGCGATGCGCGAGGCGCGCTCGTCACGATCGCCAATGGTGACATTCGCACGGTCGCCAACCTGAGCAGGGACTGGTCGCAATCGTTCGTGGACATCGGGCTGGCTCCCGAAATCCTCCTGGAAAAGCCAATGGTGGCGCTTGAAGCCGCGGCGGCGGAGCTGCGCAGTGATGCTTCGTGGTCGCAGGCGCTTGTCGACGGCCCTCGCGTGCTGGGTGTGCAATCCTACGATCGGAATGCGACGGTCGTGCGACTGCAAGTGCGAACCGCTCCCACGCGGCAGGATGAAGTCACACGCGAATTGCGTCGCAGGATTCAAATCGAGTTTCAAAAGCAAGGCATTCCACTTGCGAGCGTGCTGCGATTCGAGCTTACGAATCCGCAACTGCTCGGCGGCGAAAACACGCAATCCAAGTCCCCGCAGTAGGCTCAATGCTCAGGAGGTCCCCCATGTCCGCCATCACTTACGAAGAAGTAAATCTGATGCTGAGACTTTACGACATGCGCCGCGAGGCCAGGTTGCGCCAGGCACGCAGCTGGTTCCTCGATCATTTCCATCCTCTATCGCCCGACGAAATGATGGAAAAATATGCGCCGGGCAGCGATGAGTACAACAATATCCGGATGGTGCTCAGTTATTGGGATATGGTGGCCAGCATTGTGAACCGCGGCCTGATTAACGACGAGCTCTTCTTCGAAAGCAACGGCGAAATCTGGGTCGTGTGGGACAGGATTCGAAGCATCGTGCCGACGTGGCGCGCAGCGTTCAAAAATCCGACCGTTTTTCTGAACCTGGAAGAAGCTTGCAAGCGATTGGAAGCGTGGCGAGAGAAGCGCGCACCGGGCTCGAATGTGGCGATGCGGCAGATGATGCAGCAGGCGCGGCCAAAGATTTAAGCAGTCAGAACAAGCGATTTCTTATGTGGCACGGACTGGGTCTTCCACGCGGCTGACCGTTTGAACTTCCTCAAGCCCGCACGGTCTCGCAATTACCGAGCGGTTTCTGCCTAGATGCTTCGCACGATATAGCGCAAGATCGGCCTCATGGATCAACTGTTCAGCGTTCAGTTCCTGCCAGTCTTCGGTGCCTGCCACGCCCGAACTCATCGAAACCGGCACAGCTCCTGCCCCGCTTTCCACCGGGCGCGCCTCGATAGCATGGCGAATGCTCTCGGCACGTTTGGCACCTAACTGAGTCCGGCAACCGTTCAGCACGATCAGAAATTCTTCACCACCGTAGCGGCTGACGGCGTCATAACTGCGTATCGAGTCGTTCAAACGATAGGCAACTTCGCGCAGGACTTCGTCACCGGTCGCGTGCCCGTAAGTATCATTCACTTTTTTGAAGTGATCGACGTCGCCGTCAATCTGGAACATCCCTGTTCGTCTTTCTGGACAAATCGCGTGCGTGCACACTTAAATGTCTATTCTCTGTAGAGCATCAATAGAACACCTAGCAGTATCATCAGCATTGGCCATATCTTGCGAAAAATTCCAGCGGCGCGAGGCCTCAACTCACTGAGTCCGTTCGCCAGCCCTATTCCCAAGCCGCACATCAGATAACTCATGTGTTGTGCCTGGATTCGCTGCATCGTCTCCATATGGTGTTCACCAACCATCCCTCCTTCATGGTGGTGGAAGATCAAAAGCAGCGAACCGATCACGGCCACAGACGGGAATACCCAATAGCTCCACGCCGCATTCAGCGCGCCGCGGGCCTTTTTCCACTCAATCGTCCCCAGAATTATGAGGAGCACTGCGAACATTTTGTGCTGCAACACTTCGCGATTATTTTGCAGTGCTTCAAGCCATTGACGGTGTCCAAAGGGCCACAGTTCCGTGTCGCTCCAGGCGAATACAAAAATTCCCGCCAGCAGAAAACATGCCGGCCAAACCAATTTCACCGCCGGCCACCGGGCCACGAAGTTGGATTGAAACAAGATAAACACGCCTGCTACCGCCACAAGGAGTCCGGCCAAGTGGTGGTTGAATTCGCTTTCCTTTTTGTCCGCAAGAATCTTCGCCTGCAGCTTCGCCTGAGCAGCTGCATCCATGGGCTCATCCATCGGCATGCTCATTCCTTCATGTCCGGCGTGCTCGTGATGCGCCGGCTGGCCCTGGGCCGCGCCCATCGCGTTGGCTGCGAACCAAATGGAAGTCAAGAAAACAAAGGTGGCCAGAAGCCGGCCCAAAGGCGGCTGTTTCTGCAAAAACTCCCAATCCATCGCACGTCTCCGTCAAAATGATTTGGAAAGCATCGCGGCGCATTTCTAGCGACACCACTTCAGGTTGCGGCAGAACCCTCGGGCTGGTTACGCGGGCGTCTCACTCCCAAACTTAGATGCTCCACGAATATTTTTGCTACATGGCCTTTTGAATTTGTTGCCAGGACGTGTGTCTGGTTGAATTCTGAGGATTACAGCTTGCCGGAGCAATACATTGGTCTGGAGGCGCGGGTGGGAATCGAACCCACGCGTAAAGGTTTTGCAGACCTCTCCCTTACCACTTGGGTACCGCGCCGCCAATTTTTAAGTATAACCAAAACCTGCGCGCTCTTACAGCCCGCAAGATATCGCCCAATCCTGGTTCTATTTCTTCGCCAGTGTTCCGATTCTGGCCTCGCGAAGGAACCGTGCCGATTCTTCCGGCGGTGTGGGATTGATGTAAAAACCTGTGCCCCACTCGAATCCCGCCACTTTGGTTAGCTTCGGAATAATTTCCATGTGCCAGTGATAATGATCATTGATCTCTTCGCCGATCGGCGAAGTATGGATCATGAAGTTGTACGCCGGGCGGTCCAACACGGCATCCAGGCGCATCATCGTATCCTTCAGCATCCGCGCCAGGCTCGCGTACATCGAGCTCTGATTATTTTCAAACGACGATCCGTGCACTTTGGGCAGAAGCCACATTTCAAACGGAAACCGCGACGCATACGGCGACAGCGTGATGAAATGATCGTTCTCGCCGATTACGCGCTCGCCTGTTTCCCGCTCCTGCCGGATAATGTCGCAAAAAATGCAGCGCTCTTTCTCGTCGTAGTAATGCCAGCAGTTATCCACCTCTTCGCGCACTCTGCGCGGAACGATGGGAAGAGCGATCAATTGCGAATGCGTATGCTCCACCGTCGCGCCCGCCGCTTCTCCATGATTCTTGAAGATCAATACATACCGAAAGCGCTTGTCGTTCTTCAAATCCAGCATGCGGTCGCGATAGGACCACAGAACGTCTTCCAGCGAACGTTCAGACAACGTCGCGAGCGTAGAAGAGTGGTCCGGCGATTCGATAATCACTTCATGCGCGCCGATCCCGTTCATCTTGTCGAACAGTCCTTCGCCTTCCTTGTCCAGGTCGCCTTCGATTCCCAGCGCAGGAAATTTGTTCGGTACCACGCGAATCGACCAGCCTGCGCTATTTGGGCTTCCGCCATTTCGCCCGTAAACCAGAACTTCATTCGGGGTTTTTGCTTCGTTCCCCGGACAAAATGGACAATTCTTCGGATCTTTGGGAATCACGCTCTCGCGCAAGAAATCCATCGGCCGCTTTCCGCGGTCAGTCGAAATAATTACCCAACGGCCAGTAATCGGGTCCTTCCGTAACTCCGGCAATTCCGCCTCCTAAAAGGGTTTACTAAAGGTTTCGCGGCGGGCGCCACGAATGGCTATCTTACCGCGTTCCGCACGTCCCTACGAGATGCTGTTTTTCCGCGCTGACGCTCAATTCCGGCAGCGCTGCCTGATCCTGACGCGCCGTTCGTGTAGGCTCCTCGATGAATGCCAGCGTTTCGCCATTGTATCCGACCAGATCAATTTCGCTCTTGGCACCACGCGGCATATAGTTCCGCGCCACAAATACGTATCCGTTTCGCCGCAAATACCAATACGCGAATGTCTCACCACGCACGCCACGTGTCCTCGCTGTTCTTTTCTGATCGCTGGACAATTCCTCTTCGCCGCTCAGCCCACGCTGCGCCCGTCATTTTACCGTTGCAAAAATCAGCCGTGAAGAAATCGCTATTCCGCTTTCTAGTAGAATCCTGGCAGGCCACAGCCCGACACTCGTATCTAACCCGCGAGTATAAACAAAAACTGTGCTGTGGAGTTAGCTTACTGTGCGGCGATCATTGTTTTTCTCGTCGAGTTCGGCGGCTCTTCAGATAATCCGCAGGCGATGCGACGAGGATACCTTCAATTCTATTTCCGAAGTATGGCCCAAAGTGGCGATTATCCCCGGTGATGAGAAGTGTTGCTCGCGCTTCGATCGCGGCTTGTAAGATCCTCAAATCTTTCTCCGGCAAATGAGTGCCTTTAGGAAGCTCGTGAGGGGCCGCACTGCAACAAAAATCCCGCGGCTGCCATCTTGGACTGGGACCGCCGCGGGTTTTCGTAAATGTGCCGCTTTTCTTTGTGAACTCTACTCCTCTGCGTTACACCTTCTTTTCGGCCTCCCGAATGCACTCTTCCAGAGTCCGCACGGCAAAGTCCGCCTGCTCTTGGTCAATCAGGAGCGGCGGCGAGAGCCGCAGCGAATTTTCGCCCGCGCCAAGCACGAGCAGTCCCTTGTGAAACGCACGATCGACAATCGCGTTACGCAGGTCCGCAGCGCGTTCTTTTGTTCGCTGATCGCGCACAAACTCAACGCCAACCATCAGGCCTTTGCCGCGAACGTCGCCGACGATCTTGAACTTGTTCGTCCAATCCGCGGTGCGCTCGAAAATGTACTTTCCCATTTTCTGCGCGTTCTCCATCAAACCGCCTTCAATCAAGTCCATCGTTGCAAGCGAAGCAGCGAGGCAAACTGGATTCCCGCCAAACGTAGTTCCATGCGAACCAGGCTTCCAGTCCATCACACTCGACCGCGCAATAATCGCGCCCAACGGCATCCCGCTCGCGATTCCTTTCGCGCTCGTGATGATGTCCGGTTCGATTCCCGCGTGTTCGAACGCCCACCATTTGCCCGTCCGTCCCATGCCGGATTGCACTTCATCCGTGATCAGCATGATTCCGTGCTGACGGCAAATGCGTTGCAGCTCTTGCAGAAAGAACTTCGGCGCAGGAACATAGCCGCCTTCGCCTTGAATCGGCTCGATGATGATGCCCGCAACTTCCGTCGGATCAAACAGGCGCTTGAAGATCTGGTTTTCCAGCGTCTCCAGAATCTCCTCCCCGCAAGTTTCCGGCTCATGTCCGAGCGCACAACGATAGGCGTAGGGATAGGGAATGTGCTCCACGCCGCCAAGCAAGGAGCCAAATCCTTTTCGCTGTGTGGACTTCGAGGCGGTCAGCGACAGCGATCCCATCGTGCGTCCGTGAAAACAGCCGTAGAACGCGATCATCTTGTCGCGCTTTGTTGCGTAGCGAGCCAGCTTCACTGCGCCTTCAATCGCCTCGGTACCGGAGTTGGTGAAGAACACTTTCTTGTCTTCATTCCCCGGCACCGTTTTTACAAGTCGCTCCGCCAACAGCGGCAGACTCTCGTAGTAAAAATCCGTTCCGGACATGTGAATCAGTTCTGCGGCCTGCTTCTGAATCGCAGCCACAACCTTTGGGTGACAATGCCCCGTCGAGCAGACTGCAATTCCCGCCGCGAAATCCAGAAACACGTTTCCATCGACGTCTTCGACCATCGCGCCGCGTCCGCTTTTCGCCACCAGCGGATAATCGCGGGTGAAGGAGGGCGACATAAACTTCGCGTCGCGCTCCACAACCTGTTTCGCCTTCGGTCCAGGCAGCGCTGTCACCAGTCGTGGTACTTTCATTTCAGTAGCCGTAATCATTTTTTTCTCCGTTTTTTCTCGCATAGCAGGTCACCGGACCAGTCGCGTTCAGGTGTTCTAGTGGACTCCGGCCTTAAGCCGGCGTGCATTGGTGTGGGTACGCTAGATGAGCAGGCTTGCATGCGCGCGGACGGACACCGCCCAGCGCTTCCTGTTTTGTTTGTAGGGAACTTAATCTACGCCGTAGAGGTTTGGCCGCAGTTCGGAGGGAGAAGCCTGATCAAGTCGCCGGTGGACGTTTGTGAGTGTCATTTGCGCTTCCAGCGGACGCTTCCGTCCTTACTATCTTCAATAATTATACCACGATCGGCTAATTCTTTGCGGATTTCGTCGCTCTTGGCAAAGTCGCGCCGCTGCCTTGCTGCTTGCCGTTCCGCGACTTTCGACTCCACCCATGCGTCCGACACTTCTTCCTGCGCGGCGCCGAATCCCAATTCCTTCAATTTCTCCGCGTCATTGTCCTTGACAACCGCAAAGATCTGGTCAAACGCCGCCAGGAATTCCTGCGCCGCCGCTACGTCCTCCTGGCCGAAGCCACCGGTATCCATCGCGATGTTCGCTTCCCGTACAAAATCAAATGTCGCCGCCAACGCCACCGCGGTATTCAAATCATCCGCCAGCCCGGCGTCGAAGTCGTTCAGCGCTTTTGTTGCACGCTGTTTCATCCCGGACGTCAATCCAGCCGGGAATTTCCCCTTTCGCAACCGGTCCGCAAAATTTCGGATCCTTTCGACCGAACTAGTCGCCTGCTTCAATCCGTCAAATGTAAAGTTCAATTGCCGACGGTAAGGCACGCTGGCCAGCGCGTATCTCATCGCCGACGGCTTGTAGCCCTTCCCGTACAAGTCGCGCATCGTAAAAAAATTTCCCAGCGACTTGGACATCTTCTCGCCTTCCACCAGCAAGTGTTCGGCATGTAGCCAGTACCGCACGAACGGTTTGCCCGTGGCCCCTTCACTCTGCGCAATTTCATTTTCATGGTGGGGAAATGCCAGGTCGATTCCACCAGTGTGAATATCCAGCGTTTCACCCAAATACTTCATCGCCATCGCCGAACATTCGATATGCCAACCGGGCCGCCCTTTGCCAATTTCTGTCTCCCAGAAATGTTCGCCCGGCTTTGGCGCCTTCCACAACGCGAAGTCGCGCGCGTTTTCTTTTTCGTAGCGGTCGTTGTCGACTCGCGCGCCCGCTTGAATCCCGGTCAAATCAATCTTCGAAAGCTTCCCATACTCCGGAAACTTCGCGATCCGGTAATAAATCGATCCGTCGCTTTCGTAGGTGAATGTTTTCTTTTGCAGCCGCTCGATCAGCTGCACCATGTCCGGAATGTGATCCGTCGCACGGATCCGGTACTCCGGCGTTTCCACACTTAATGCTTTGCAATCCGCGAAAAATTCCTGCGCGAACTTTTCTGTGTACTCTCGAATTCCCAATCCCGCCGCGGCCGCGTTCGCAATGATCCGGTCATCCACGTCCGTCAGATTCATTGCATGCGTCAGCTTTAGCCCGCGCTGCTTCAGATACCGCCGCAAAATGTCCTGAAACACGAACGTCCGGAAATTCCCGATGTGCGCGTAGTCGTACACCGTCGGCCCACACGTGTACATTTTAACTTCGCCCGCGCGCAGCGGTACGAACGATTCCGTCTTCCCGCTCAGCGTGTTGTGCAATCGAAGTTCGTGCATGACCACCCGTCAGCCCTTTTTAAGGGAAAACAAACCTCAGATTGTAGCCGAGCACCAACAGCCGCAGCAATCCGTCATCGCCACATTCGCTTTCCGCTGGCAAATTGCCGTTTCGGCGTGTACAGCCTTCGCTCTATTGGTCTCCGCAGAGGGTCCCATCGATAATTCGAAGTAACGAAGCGGGTATTTCCGAACCTCTGGCTAAGAGATGAAATACGCAACTATTGCTCCGATTTAGGGGTTGATTACGCTAGGAGAGGAGATCGTCGCACATGAAGAATCTAATCCGAGCCGGATTGCTTTTTGCGGTCCTACTCAGTTGCACGCATGTCGCTTGCGGCCAGGTATCTGTCGGTATCACAATTGGTCCACCACCACCGCCACGCGTTGTTCGTGTTCTTCCCCCACGTCCGGGGCCGGAATTTGTGTGGGTTGACGGCTATTGGTATCCCGTAGGCCGACACTATAGGTGGCATGCGGGATACTGGACCCGTCCGCCGTATGCAGGCGCACGTTGGATTGGTCCCCGCCACGAAGGCAGACGGTTTTATAACGGCTATTGGGAAGGCGACCACGGACGATTCGAACACCGGCACGATTGGGATCACGATCGTGATCGCCGCGACCATGATCGCTATCGCGACCATCACGACTAGTCGCAACAACTTTCAAATCCATCTGGCAAATTGAAGCATACTTCGGAGAGAGCGACTGCGGGGCCCCGTCAGGTCTTTCGCAGTCGCTCTCACGAAGCCGGCTCATTGGCAGCAACTTACTCACCGCTTAATTCCGCCTGCATTGACGCTGTTCCCTTCCGCGGTTACAGTCCTGTGTTCTCACCTCGGAGGACTCTCATGCGAAAAATTGACTTGATCGCTGCGATCGTGTTTCTTTTTCCTCTTTCCTCCGCGAATTTCGCTCAACAGGATGCCGCTCCCGCGTCGCGCAAGCCGCTCACCCCGGAAGCTCTCATCAGCTTGCATCGCCTTTCTGATCTGGAATTCTCACCCGACGGCTCGCGTTTCGCCTTTGTCGTCAGCGAACCTCCCAAAGCTGACCAGCACCCCGCTCACATCTGGCTCTTCGAAATCTCTAGCGGCATATTTCGCCAGCTCACGTATTCCGAAAAATCTGAATCCTCTCCCAAGTGGTCGCCCGACGGTAAATCTCTCGCCTTCCTTTCAAACCGCGACGCGAATCAGCAGATTTATCTTCTTTCCATGAATGGCGGCGAATCCGCGCCTCTGACGAAAGGCAAGCGCAACATCAGCAGATTCGCCTGGTCCCGCGACGGCAAACAGATCGCTTTTCTTGCTCCCGACTCCAAAACAGAAGCCGAAGAGAAAAAAGAAAAGGACAAGGACGACGCACGCATCGTAGACAAAGAGGACAAGCACGCGCGCCTCTGGCTGATCAACGTCGCTGACAAGTCCGAACGCGCGCTCACTCCCGCAAATTTTTCACTTTCCGATTTGGCCTGGTTCCCAGACGGCAACTCTCTTGCCGTCATCGCCACAGACCATCCCGAATCCGACCGCAATACTGAGCGCATCTTTCTTGTGCAAACCTCGGTGAATGATGCGAAGGCCGCAATGAAACTGCTTCTCACTCCGCGCGGCCCGTTCGGCGAACTAGCCATCGCTCCTTCCGGCCGCACCATCAGCTTCATCGGGTCGCGCGAAGATGGTCCTGCTCCGCACGACCTCTGGCTTCTCCCCGTTAACATGCCTGCTGCAAAAAATTTGACGTCCGCAAGCCTTGACCGCACTGTTTTTAGCTACCGCTGGAACAGGGATGCAAGTCTCATACTGCTCGCTGCCGATGGCTTCACTCGCAAGCTCATCCGCTATACCTCCTCAAACGAGCGCGAAGACATCCCAACTCCCGAAACAATGCCGTCATCCTTCGCCGTCGCCGATAACGGCACTATCGCGTTCGTCGGTGAAACCTCGACCGAACCACAAGAGATCTGGATCGGCACGGCCGGTCAGCAACCAAAAAAATCTTCCTCGTTCAATAAATTCTTCGACGCATTCAGCACAATCAAACCCGAAGTCTACAAATACAAATCTTTCGACGGTCTCGAAATCGAAGCCGCTCTCCTCAAGCCTTCCGGCTACGACGGCAAATCCAAACTTCCGCTCATCGCTCTCATTCACGGTGGACCGACCGGTGCCTGGGAATCTTCCGTCGAAGCCTGGGGACAACTTCTCGTCGCACGAGGCTACGCCGTGTTCTATCCAAATATTCGCGGCTCGATCGGCTATGGGGAGAAATTCATCGAAAGCAATCGCGCGGACTGGGGCGGCGGCGATTTCAAAGACATAATCTGGGGAGTGGACGACCTCGTCGCCAAAGGCATCGCTGACTCAAACCGTCTCGCAATTGGCGGCTGGTCCTATGGCGGCTACATGAGCGAATGGGCGATCACGCAAACCACTCGCTTCAAAGCAGCGGTCTCCGGAGCGGGCATGGCTAATCTCATCTCCGAATACGGCACCGAACAGCATCCTTCTTACGACGAATGGTTTTGGAACGTTCCCTACGAGAAGCCGGAAGGCTTTCTCAATAGCTCTCCATTTGTCCACGTAAGAAGCGCCAAAACTCCGACGCTTATCCTGCAGGGTGATGCCGACACAGTCGATCCGCTCGGCCAAAGCCAGGAACTCTATCGCGGCTTAAAGCGTTACGGGGTCGACACCGAATTGGTCGTGTATCCACGCGAGCCCCACGGCTTCCACGAAGAAAAGCACCTTATCGACCGGCTAAACCGCATCGTGTCTTGGTATGACAAATATATGAAATAGCTCTACTCGTAAAACTTGTCATCCTAGCGAAGTGGCCCGGCCCTTCTCTTTGCTGCGTTTTCCGCACGCCGGGTCACGAAGCCGAAGGATCTGGAGCACCCATTCCCGGCGAACCGATTCGCTCTAAACAGCTCAACGTCCGACACAACCGTGAAGTCAAGCGGCTATTTCTTTCTGCCTCGACTCGCGCCGCCGCTTTTCGAAATGCGCGCCAACGATTTTGAATATTCCGCAATGGTCTCTGGAATTGTCCGGCTATGCACAAACTGCCCTTCTTTGCAGCACTCGATCAACTCCGCCTCCGTCAAAATCTTAAGGTGATGTGAAATCGTCGCGGGCGTAACCCCTCTCAGGTTTACAAGCTCTCCACAAGTGAGGTTGTCTGTGGCGGCGATTGCCTCAAAGATCCGCAAACGTGTCTCGTCCGCCAGTGCTTTTGAAATCTTCTCAATTCGCTTGGTATTCATCATCCATGCCCAGTGTATCGGAATTACCCGGTCGCATCCACGGACGTTGTTCCCTTTTTCCGGCCTGTCCCGCCAGGCATCGCAATCTATGCAACCGAATGCTTAGATGTTCATCTAAGTATCGAAGTCACCGGCGGACGATCCTTCGGCCAGCTTCACGAACGCCGCACTGGTGCAACTCTAGTGGAGGATTTTATGAAACGTTTTGAAGGTAAGGTCGCGGTCATCACCGGAGGCAACAGCGGCATCGGACTCGCCACCGCCAAACGCTTTTCCGACGAAGGCGCAAAGGTCGCGATTTCCGGCCGTAGCCAGAAAACTCTCGACGAAGCCGTCAAGTACGTCGGCAACGGAATCCTTGCCGTTAAGGGCGATGTCGCAAAGCTTGCCGACCTTGACCGCTTCTATTCCGCAATTGCGCAAAAATTCGGCAAAATCGACATCCTTTTCGTTAACGCGGGTGTCGCAAAATTCCAGCCGCTCGAAAACGCCGACGAAGCCCATTACGACGAAATCTTCGATATCAATACCAAAGGCGCCTACTACACGATTCAGAAGGCTCTTCCGTACTTCAACGATGGCGGCTCCATCATTCTGAATACCAGCGTCGCGGGAATCAAAGGCAACGCCTTGACTTCCGTCTATTCCGCAACGAAAGCTGCGCTGCGATCGTTCTCCCGCACACTCGCCGCGGAACTGATCACCCGCAACATTCGTGTTAATTCCGTCGCGCCAGGCCCGATCGAAACTCCGATCTTCGGACGCCTCGGTCTGCCCAAGGAAACCGCTGACGCCATGGTGCAGAATTTTGTGGCGCACGTTCCGATGAAACGCGTCGGCACACCCGAAGAAGTCGCTGGCACAGTGGCCTTCCTCGCATCCAACGACGCTTCCTACATCACCGGCGTCGAAATCAACGTCGACGGCGGCCTGGGCCAGATCTGATCTCGCCCGTACACGAACTTGCAAAGGATTCGTGCAAGGAGGGCGGCTCATATGTCGCCCTCGCAACCGTTTGCCGTCTAATCTTTCTGATATTGCGCTTCGCCATTCCCAAACGACCAATTCTCCCAACTCACCTCGACTAAATTCACAAGCAGGTCCTCCGGCCGCAGCCCAGGCGACTTTGCCAATAATTCTGCCATCCGCCTGAATAGTGCCCGCTTCTGTCCCGGCTTCCTTCCAGTACTTAGCGTGATCTGCACGAACACCATCTTGAGCGACCGCTTCACCTCCAGATAGTCTGCGTCGTAGATCAAATCCCCACTCTTGTATTCCGAAACCACCTGGAATCGGTCCTTCTGCGGAATCGCAATCGCATCAATCATCGCCTGATGCACTCCATCGGCGATCGCTCTCCGATATTCCGGTGTCGTCCCCTCACGAAGTGAAATGCGTACCAATGGCATTTTGCCTCCTTGTTCTTCGGTTTGGCTCCCTCAACTGCATGCATTTGGACTCAACTGCATCCATCTGGAAAGGATGCGAAGCGAATGTCCGCTGTCACGCTGGAATTTATTGCCTAAGGGAAGGATTGGAACTCGCCGCCACATTCAAATCGAGGTGCCATTTCTTTGCGGCATCGACCGCCGCATAACAATTCTCGTCCGCCGCATAACCACCGCACCGCGCTGCCGTTTCTTTTCCTCTCGGCGATCGTGTGAACTGCCACACCATCGCATCCTTCACTCCACTCGACGACGGCAACGGCACCTTCGCAACGGTCACACACCCGGGCGATGGGGGACACGCATCGTTGAATACCCAATACGCAAACTTCCTCGTCGCTTCGTTCGTTCGAATGTCCTCTGCCGTCACAATCGTCACGCCGCTACCTTCATCCACCACTATCCCGGAGCAGTACGCGCCTGGTCGATATCCGAGTTTCACCAGTTCATCTGCCCACGCACGCAAATAAGCGTGATACGGCGCTGCCAGCCGCCCTCCATCCTCAATATCCAGAAAAATGATCGCGCCACTCGCAAATCCTTCGGCCTTCGCGCTGCGCGCCGCCTCACGCGCATCCGCAACTCCGTTCTGTTGCGCGCCTTTCGCGTTTCGAATCTCTTTCCCTGCTCTTCCCCGCGACAGCAGCACGAACCCATACCCCTGCGCTTCCAGCACTTTCCGCTTTCCCGTCCATGAATTCGTCTTCCCACCAGGCGCTGGTGTCAACCAATATCCTGTAAACGCAAATTCCTTCCGCAAATCCGCCATCGCTGCATCACCCGGATAATCATTCCGGTCAAATCCCAAATATCCCCGCGAGCCATCGTCCTGCTGCGGGAGGAAATTTCCAATCCACGCCAGCCAGCACATTATGCAGTACAGAACTAGGTTCACTCTGCAGCTCGTCTCTTCGCGGTCGTAGGGGCCGGCCAGAATTTATCGCGCACTTCGCCGGGCACTGGTTCAGTTGCCCGACGCACTACTCTCGCTACTGATTCACTTTGTTCGCAGCATCCTTCGCCGCCTGCTTCGCCTTATCCGCGGCCTTCTTCGCCGCCTTCTTCGTCTGATCCACGGCATCGCTCGTTGCCTGTTTCGTTTTAGCGGCGGCTTCGTCGTACTTCTGCTTCGTAGCATCGACGGCGTCCGAGGTCGCAGCCTTGGTCTTATCCGTCGCGTCGTTCACGGCTTTTTTCGTGGCATCCGCGGCGTCCGCAGCCGTCTTCTGCGCGGCTTCTCCCGTCGCTTTCGCGTCCTGCTGCATCTTTTGCGTATCTGCTTTGTTGCACCCCGTTGACACTACTACCAGCATCCCCAATAAGAACAGCTCGCTCTTTTTGAGTCTCATGGTTGCCGCCTCCGTTTTCTCATCTTCGCTTTCAATTTTCCTGGCTGGACTCTTGCTACTTCTGGCGGACGAGCGGAATTTCCTTGCGGCAATTCCATTTTAAACCGCATTCCATTTCATACGTCTATCTATTTTGTAAACGCAACGTCAATCTTGCTAAAAGTGCTGGCCGCCTCCCATTTCGTCACAGTACGCCTGCCGCGGAACCATTTTCCCGGCGCTTGCGTACCTTTCCAGTGTCTCGAAATACCTCGCGGGTTTATCTTCACGGCTTGCCGAGGCACTTCCAGGAGCCTCCCATGAATCTTTCCCGTCTCTTCCGTTTACTGCCGTTTGCTGCTGGTCTCCTGATTCTTTGCCCATCTCTCGGCGCTCAAGGCGTATCGGTCGCTCATCACGCCAAAACCTCCTCACCCGATCCCGCCATCGTTCAACTCGAAAAAGATATCCCCGATCTCATGAGCCAAGCAGACATCCCAGGCCTCTCCATCGCCGTCCTTCGCAATGGACACACAGCTTGGCTCCGCAATTTCGGCGTCAAAAACACAAAAACCAAAGAACCCGTCACCGACGACACCGTCTTCGAAGCCGCTTCTCTCAGCAAGCCTGTCTTCGCTTACGCTGTCCTCAAACTCATCGATCAGGGCAAACTTGGCCTCGACGTCCCTCTGTCCAGCTATCTCCCCAAACCCTACATCGAAGGCGACGATCGCCTCGCGAAAATCACCGCCCGCATCGTGCTCAGCCACCGTACCGGATTCCGCAACTGGCGCGGTGACAGCAATCCCCTCGCCATCTACTTCACTCCCGGCGAGCGCTTCAGCTACTCCGGTGAAGGTTTTATTTACCTGCAGCACGTCGTCGAGCAAATTGAAGGCAAACCGCTGAACGACGTCATGACGCAACTCGTGTTCACCCCTCTCCGCATGGCCAGCAGCAGCTACGTTTGGCGCGCGGACTTCGATGAGCGCACTGCTGCAGGCCACGACGGCGACGCCATGCCGCAGGACTTGTGGAAACCAAAAGACGCGGGCGCGGCGTCTACGCTCAACACGACGGCGCATGACTATGCCCTATTTGTCGCGGCCATTCTGAATCGTGTTGGGCTGAAGCCCTCCAGCCTTCGCGAAATGGAAACTCCGCAAATCGCTGTCGACCCCGAATGCACAAACTGTACCGACCGCACTCCAAAACAGCTCTCCAAAAATATTTTCTGGGGATTGGGTTGGGGCATCGTTCGCAACCGCCATTCCGAAACGCTCTGGCACTGGGGAGACAATGGCGCGTTCAAATGTTTCGTCATCGCCGATCCTGCTCACAAATCAGGAATGGTCATGTTCACCAACAGCCAAAACGGCCTAGCCATCGCGCCCGCCATTGTTCACGGGGCAACCGGCAGCGAGCCCCTCGTCTTTTCGTGGGTCAAGTACGACGCTTACAACTCCGAATCCATGCGCTTCGCCAAAACCGCACGCGATCAGGGAGTCGAGGCCGCCATTCAGCAATTCGACGCCGCTCTCAAAAGCGGCTCCATCTCCGAAGATTCCGTCAACTCCCTCGGCTACCGCTTTCTCGGCAAAAAACGTTTCGCCGATGCCATCCGCATCTTCAAACTAAACACCGATCTCCATCCGCAGTCCGCCAACACCTACGACAGTCTCGCCGAAGCCTACATGGACTCCGGCGACAAACCTCTCGCCATCGAGTTCTATGAAAAATCCCTCGTTCTCAATCCCGACAACTCCAACGCCATCTCCCAACTCAAAAAACTAAAATCCACCACGCCCTAAGTTTGTTTCTTACTGCCTCATAAAAGCTTTTTGACTTCGCGCCAGCCGATGAGGATGACGTGGTTGTCTTCAAGAGCCTTGCGAACCTCCGGACTCGACACAGCCGCGAATTCCCGCTGACGCCAGGCAGCTCCCCAATCCGGATGATCGCCCATGATGGCTCGCGATTCGACGTCATCATGCGCCAGGTGTACAAACACTTCGGTCACGCCCGGTTGCAGGTTCTTGATCAAGTTCACGTAGTAGTCGTTCCAGCCCGAGGCGGGAACGTCAGCCCCGGGCGAATAAATTGCATCGGGAACCGGATCGCCGGGCGCCATCAGCGAAAGCACCGACTGAAAAGGCTGGTCGTTGCGCGCCATGCGAATGGGCAGCTTATATTCATGGGCAACTTTCAGAAATACCCCAAACAGCTCAGGCGTCGCATAGAGTGCGTGCATGTGGGAATCAAGATGCGAAGGCTCAAGTCCCATCGACTTGGCTCGCTCGATCTGCGCGCGAATCTCCATTTCCACTTCATCGAGTTTGGCGTGTTCTGCAAACTCCTTGGTGCTGGCGTAGAAATAGCCATCCGGCCCAACCAGGCTTCCTACCAGAGCGCGCGAAGTAATCGGTCCCCAGCGGTAGCCTTGCCATTCCGATGTAAAAGTCAGGTGTAGACCGAGATCAGCGTCTGGACGCGCCTTGGCATACGCAGCGACTTCTGTGAACCACGGGCAGGGCACCATGACCGTCGCCGAAGTAATCAGCTTTTGATCGAGTGCGGCAAAACTCGCCACGTCTTCCGAATGAGAAACCGCAAGGTCATCGGCGTTGAGGATCAGCAACTTGGCGTCACGTGGGTAGCCGAGGCGGACCTGCAGCGGCTGCCCGGCGCCGGGCGTAAAAACCGTGGTGTGATACGCTGCGACCTTCCACTCGCGGCCCGCTTTCACGAAAGTAAGTGTGTAACGCAATTCGAACGGCTTCGCCGCTTCGGCGTAGCGCCGTGCCGAATGGCCCGTCACAACAGCCGCCTTGGCGTATTCGTTGAAAGTCTCCTGATCGGTGCTCAGCTCGGAGTAGCGCAGTTTGCCATCGCGAATTTTCGCGAGCAGGTCGGCTTTGCTTTGCACCAAACCATCGGTATGAGTCCACGTGAAATGCTCGTCAAGCAGCCCATCGAGCCCGGAAGCATCCGCATCCCGCAGCGCTTCGTGAAACGCAGCGTGCGCCCGGACAAGTCCCGCTTGCGGTTCGGCAACCGCCGCTCCGGCAAAAACCAACAGCCCCAAAATCAGAGTCGCCAACACCTTCGCGCCGGACGTCGCCCTTCGTTTCTTAAACACGATGCCTCCGACAATTAGAGAATGTTTTTGAGATTCTAGGGGTGCGCCACCGCCAACTCAACCTTGGAGTCTGGTAATGCTTCAACACGAAAGACGATGGCGAATTAATTTTTTACTGACGCGAGAAATGCCGGGTGCCGCACCCCCGGTTTTCGAGCGTGCGGGTTTAGAGTCAAGCGGACTTCCTCATCCCTCCCTCAACTTATGCCCCGCCAGATTCCCCAGCCCATCATACGCTGCGTACTTGTACATCTCGCTCAACGTCGGGTAATTGAAAACCTGCTCGATGAATTCGTTGATCGTCAATCCGTTGTCCAGCGCCATCATCCCGATGTGAATCAGTTCCGTCGCGTTTTCTCCGATGATGCTCACGCCCAGCAGCTTTTTGTCCGCCGGAGAAAATACGATCTTCAACAATCCCGCGGTATCTCCCGTGATATGCCCGCGAGCGTTGTTTTCATAGCGCGCGCGACCCACGCAATACCCGATCTTTTTTTCCTTGCAGGAATCTTCCGTCTCGCCCGCCGAAGAAATTTCCGGAATCGTGTAAATCCCCATCGGCAGCATCGACGCCACTCGCTGTTTGTACTGAAATCCGAACGCATGGCACACCGCCACGCGCCCCTGCTCCATCGAAGTGGACGCCAGCGCTGGAAATCCGATCACGTCGCCGGCGGCATAAATATTCGTCACGCTCGTCCGGTAATTTTCATCCACCGGAATGTATCCGCGATCGTTCAACGCGAGCCCCGCTTTTTCGAGCGCCAATCCGTCCACCGCCGCTCGCCGACCTGCCGCGAACAGCGCTGCCTCCGTCTCCAGTTTTTTCCCGCTCTTCATGTGCAGCGTGGCGCCGCTCGCCGAGTTTTCCACTTTCACGGGACGCTCGTTGAACCAGAATTCCATTCCCAATTCTTTCAGGCGGTCGCGCAACCGGTCGGAAATCTCCGAATCCAGAAATGGCAGCAGCTTGTCGCGCCCATCCACCAACGTCACCTTCACCCCCAGCGCCATGAAAATCGAGCCATACTCACACCCAATCACGCCGCCGCCAATCACCGCCAACGATTTCGGAATTCGCTCCATCTGCAAAAACGTATCGGAATCGAACGTGTGCACATCATCGAAAGAAATTTCCGAGGGACGATGTGGTTTCGATCCTGTCGCAATCAAAATCACTTCACCACGCAACTTTCGCGTACCCGCTCCGTTTGCTATCACCACCGTGTGTCCGTCTTCAAACGCCGCCCGTCCCTGCACGTACTCAATCTTGTGCAGCTCCAGATTTTTCAGGATGCGCCGCCGCTCCATCTCCACCACTTCCCTCTCGTGGTGCATGAAGTCGTGAACCGTCAAATTTTCCTTCAGCGAATAATCGATCCCGTAGAGTCCACGCTGCCCGAGCCCGGAAAAATACAGCGCGGATTCGCGCAAAGTTTTGCTTGGAACCGTTCCCGTGTTGATGCAGCTTCCGCCCGGAACTCCCGCTCGCTCGACCACCGCCACGCGCTTGCCGAAGTACGCCGCCTGCGCGCCAGCCTTCTCTCCCGCCGGTCCGCAACCTATGATCACCAGGTCAAACTTTTCACTCTCCGCCACAATTCCCTCCGTATTTCTTCACCGCGCGTACATAGCCCCACAACTCGCGGCGCTCGCGCCAGCTCACGCCTCTCAGCCTACTGGATTCCACAGCTCAAATTGTTCTTGGTAAAAAACGAAGTGCCGATAAGCAAAACTGGTGCCCGGGGCGGGAGTCGAACCGATGGCGCCGTTGAAGAGGAGCAAGTTGTTGATTTTACGATCGCACAGAAGCAACACAACCCATAAACCGCCTAACAGAGGTCATTGGAGGTGGAATCTTCGTTGGTGCAATTAGATTTCAGCGCGACTTCAACGAGAAACTCAAAGATCGCGACGACATCTACCTCGAAGTCCGCGATTCGGAAGAGAGAAGGAGGCGGAAAGGACTCCATCCCCGAATCATTATCCTGCCCGATTGGGATATGTCAGACGAAGACCGCTATGACGAGGAGCGCGCCAGACGGAGAAAGAAGTCAGCGTCGACAACGCATCGAACGACTCGCAAGCCCTCCAAAGAATCAAGAGCGCAGACGCAGGACTCCACTCCTCTTGCAGCACCGAAGAATGGAGGACGCCGTCCATGAGAAAGGAAAAGCCGACGATCGCTGCGCCTCGGCAGTTCGTTCCGGGCCGCCAGTATCGTGGATTGCAGGGGAAGGTCGTGGAATGGGTCGAACACAGATTCGAGGAAGGACTCCTATACATCCACGTTCGATTCGCGGACAAGACAGAATTTTGCTGGCGCATTGCCACTCGCATCACGATTGAGGAAGGTGACCTTAACGACTGGAAATCCGGCGATTTCAAGCAGCTTCGAGTCTTCGTCCGGAACCAACGAAACAGGAGTGTGTGAGCACCGGAATATCGCTCGCGCCTACGATTGCCTTCAGCACGAGCATGATCGTGTCCGCGCCGCGTGTATCAAAATCCTGGCCCAGCGCGACAAAGGCCTTCAGCGCGAACTGCTGCGAGCAAATCTCGACAGCCCACGGCATCACGACGAAATGCTTCTTTACGAGGAGCGCCTGTCTCGACCCGAGCGGCGACGTGTTCTTGATCTCAATCGCTATGGACGGAAGATCGAGCGCATCATGGACGCACTCCTGCGTCTATAGCCCCTTGCGCTTCTCCCTAGGCCAACAACACTCACGAACGAACAGTTCTCAAACCACATGTTGTCGAGAACGATGGACGCGCGCTCGAATTTCTTCCCGGTAACCCTCACGTGCTTAAAGACCGCTTCCGACATTATTCTTCCTCGCTTTCCCACCCGCTACGTCCCGAACGTTCGCGCGAATTCGCGCACCACCGCAAATCCTTCGTCGATCTTTATCGCGAGACCGCACTCTTTCGCCAAGGCGTCAAACACCCCTCCCCACTCCGCGGACGGTGGATCGAGCTCTGCGGGTACCACGTGCGTCCCGCGTTTCGCGAACGTCGCGCGGACTGCTGCACCCGTCTTCGTCTTGTCGAGTTTTCCCGAGCGGATGAGCAGCACCATGTCGACGAGGTCCTTGGTTCTCGTGTTCGCTCGCTCACCGCGCGGCAGTGAATAGACGTGGAGCTTTTCGGCGAATTGCTGCTCCGCCGAGATCACAGGAAACGACGGCGGCGCCACACCGCCAAAGTCGAGCCAGTCCCGACCGGTCACGATGTCGAGCGGCTCGAGCACCTCGTCGCCAATGCCCACATCCACGTGGAACCGCGCGAAGTCCCGCCCGTCCATTTGCCCCGCGACGGGATACCGGCTGCCTCCTTCCGGAGCGCCCTCGAGGTCCTCTCTGGCTTCGCCCACCAGGAACTCGAAATAATCCTCGAAGCGCGTGGCGGCGGCTTCCTGCAGCATGTCGCGGACTTCCTCGCGCCGCTTTCCCGGATCCTTCGAAAGGCGCGTGCCGTCGTGCAGCGTCAAGTCGATGTCCTTGGTCGTTCGTGCGGCGCGCATCCGCAACTCCATCGCGTAGCCGCCTTTCAGAAGCCATGGATAGGCGGCCTTCGGCCCTTTTGAAAACATGCGCGCCAGGAAGCGGTCGAAGGCCACTTGCCGGCGCAGGCGCTGCAGGTCAGTCGCTTCCTCGCGCGCGCGCGTCTGCAAGCGGGATTCGAGGGCCGTGCGAAATGCGCCGGCCGTTTTGTAACTCTTGGCTTCGTCCATCAGGCCCTCTGCCCGACAAGTTCGCGGAGTGACGTTTGTACGTTGTCATGAGGCATGCGATCGATTTCCCGTTTCCCAATGAGGCCGCTCCGGATCGCTTCGTCGACCGCTTGCTTCAGTTGGCTCCGGTCCACATGCCCCGACCGCAGCAGATCGACGATCGTTCGCAGAGGACGCGTGACGCGCACGCCGTGTATTTCCTGGACGTCGCTCGGGTCGAGGTGCGCCCGGTGCAGGACGAGAATTTCCGGAATCTCGCTCGTCCGGCGAAACGCCTTCGGCACCGTCATGTGCAGTTTCGATGGCATGAGATCGGAAAGTTCGTGTAGGCTGAGCGCCGTGTCGTGACTGTAGGTCCCTTCCGGAACTTCCCGCCGGTTCTGCGACCAGAGATACCAGAGCATCAGGTCCGGACGCTCGGCCGTCGGAAAGTCGGCGAGCCGGTAGATTCCCCGGTGCTCGCGAATCCAGTTTCCGGCGTTCACGTGGTAGGAGTGCGTCTTCTCCGCGAACCCCGCCCGGATGGCTTGCTTTGTCGTGAAGAATCCTTGTTGCGATTGGGCTATTTCGTGAAGCCGGCGCCCGGCTTCTTTACGCGGTCCCAGCATAGCATAATCCCCCAATTTATTTGGGGGATTATACAGAATGGCAAGCCTCGGGGCAAGTACGCTCCTACCTGCGTGCTATATTGGCTCTTTCTACGGCACTGATACGCACATTCCCCGGACTTTCTTGGGGGTATATGCCTCACCTGGCAACCTTCGGTCTCGGATGGAAATACAGCTCTTGCGTCGTCTTGGCGAGATCTTCGAACGAAATGGCCGTCGAGTCGATTTCAAATTCCTTCGCCGCCCCATTCATACACGAAATACGGTTCGCTAGACCAGTTTCAGGCTGCGTGCGCGGCTGTTGGAATCGTCAACGGGTTTACTACCTGGGACGGAAATAAACGGGCACCGGGCTTCCACGATTTCTTTATATCGTTAATTAACTTGTCGTTAAACATCGCGTTTCAGGCCTGAATTCCACTTCTCGTTGGTTCAGACTGGCCTTACCGTTTGTCGGAATCGAACACCGCCAACAACCCCAGAATCTAGACGGTCTGTGGATCGGTGTTGCGCCTCATAGGCGATCTCGCGTTCGACGACAAGAATCGAAAACAAGTGCAGGCAAGAGCATCAACATTCCTCCACCTTAGTGCGAGCAGACATCCAATTAAGTTTTGTCCCAGACCGACTGCATAGGTGGATCGCATAAAAAGCTCCGTCCGTCGAAATCAGACGGGATCTTCCCATCTTCGCACGGCAATTTTTGTCTTACCGTTTGGATCCGTCACAGTTATCTTTAGTTCGTGCCTCAGATGCGCTCCTGCGTTCCCGACACGTGAAAAGTCTCTTTCGTAGGAAACGCCAGGCGGGTCTAGCTCATCCGTGCCAAGCTCAAACCCGTCAAGCGTGCAGACGACACGCGCTATGAGTTCATCGTTTTCAGCCTCTATTCCTATCACGAGATCGTTTCCTGTGATTGCTCGTTGGCGTTGAGTTGAGAATTTCATGTCGTCCTGCCTGGTCCCTTGTCTTTAAAACAAAAACGTTACATTGATCCAACCGTAACCAAGGGCGAGTATGGAGTCCTCATGAAGGCAGAAAACCGGCTGAGGACCTCCCAGCATGAACCATACTTGATGTCGGGTAAAGGGCCGGAGCTTCCACTTCGGCCCTGGGTCACAACTCGTCGGTAGTTTGCCCTAGTGCAACTTCGGGGCGTCAGGTGGCACGATTTCTGGTGAACTACACAGGGGTTGCTGCTGTGTGGTGACACTCGCGTCGGGGTAGCTGGGCGATGGACCGGCCAGCAGAGGATCTGGCGACTCGCCACGCACATTTGCATCGAGGAACGCTGCGATGTAATCGCGCATCGCGGACATGGTTTTCTCCGGGCCCATCGGGCCGGTTTGCACGGCATCTCTTGTCAACCAAATCCAATCGGACAGAGCGACGTGCTCGGTCTGCGGCAGATTGACGGCGAGGCGGGGGCCTTGCAGGTTGTTCCACAGGCGACACTCCGTGACATCCCACTGCTGCTTGGCGGCACCGAGGATGAGGACGGGCTTTCTGGTGCCGCTCGGCAAAGAGTCGGGCACGAAGCCATCCATAAGGATGGCGCCCTTGACGCGCGGATCCAATTCCGAAGCCAACAGAGCAGTCAGACCACCCAAGGAGTGACCAGCGACCACAATCTTGGCCATGTCCAACCTGCCAGCGAAGGAATTGTGGCGCTCTGAATTCATGCGGCTGATTTCGTTGAGAACGAACTTGAGGTCCAGCAAGCGATTGTAAACAGCGGACGAGAGCGACGGATCATTGCGCTGTGTTGTGCCTCCCAGATGGCTGCCAACCAGCGATTGAGCGAGACGTCCGCCAGAAAGTTCGACGGCGGTTGTTTCGTAAGTGTGCGCGACCGAGACTACGACGTAGCCGCGGCTGGCGAGATCTTCCATGAGGAACGTGTAATCGGTGAAGGTGGCGGTGTAACCCGGGGAGAATAGCACCACGGGATGGAGACCCCGTGCCACGGCGGCGTCCTGGCAGCTATTGGTGGCAACAGGAAACGGCTTCACTCCAACCAACTGAGCAAAGTGGTTCCAGACGGCTGTGGAAGCGTACTGGGCCGACTTGCAGGTGTGGCTGGAATTTAGCGACGCGGGATACCACGTACGGATAGCCAACTCTCGGCGGGTGCCGTTAACAAGATAGGGATCCTCGCGGGTTGGATCAACCAGATTTATGACGCGAGTTCCAACAACAGCTGGGCCCGTGGGAGCCGGAACTGCAGCAGAAGTCGTATTTGCCAAATCTGATAGCACTTCAGTCCCACTGAGGATCCTGCGGAATGTGGTGGCCTTGCCTGAGAGGGCTATTTGCTGTGGGCTGTCGGGACTGCTGTCAGCAATCGCGAGGGTTCCATTGAACGTGCCTACACCTGGAGGGTTAAACGTTACCAGGATGGTGCAGGAACCTGCGGCGGCCACGCTCGCTGGGCAGTCATTCGTCTCCGAAAAAACGCCTGTGGTTGTGATGCTATTTATAGTGAGCGTCGCCGTTCCGGTGTATGTCAACGTGATTGATTTGGCCGGCGGCGGGCAAGTCTTGTTGATCTTACAGGTGAAGCTGAGGCTCGCAGGAATGAACTCGATCACGCCGTTGGTGAGCGTGATCGTGGCAGTAGAGATCTTTGTTGTGTCCGCGGCGGCAATGGCGTTGAGCGTAACGGTGGTGTTAGCTGGCAGAGTGGCGGGCGAAGAATAAGTCGTGGACGCGCCGCTTGCCGCGGCAGGAGGGCTCACTGTACCGCATGCAGGCGAGCAAGCGGTTCCATTTTGCGTGAGAGTCCAGTTCAAGCCCTGATGACTCGGATCGTTGCTAACGGTGGCTGTGAATTGCACCATTACACTGAGAGGGATGATGCCGCTCGGCGGCGAAACCGCCGATACGGCGATCGCAGCAACGGTGATTGTAGCCGTGAATGACTTCGTCGCATCCGACGAAGATGTGGCGGTTACGGATACGGTCAGGTCACTCGGAGGCGGCGGGGGAGCGGTGTACGTCGTGGCCGCACCGTTTGCGGTGGAAGTTGGCGAGACGCTTCCGCAGGGCGAGGGGGAGCAGGATACCGTCCAAGTGACACCGCCGTTGCTCGGGTCGTTAGCAACTGTTGCCGTCAGCTGCTGAGTGCCGGTGCCCTCTACAGTGGCAGATTCGGGGCTAATGGTCACTGTGATGGCAGGAACCGTAATAGTTGCTGAAGCGGTCGCGAGTGAATTGGCGACGGAAGTCGCTGTGACGGTAACTTGCAAATCGTTTGCCGGCGGAGTAGCGGGAGCAGTGTAGGTGGTAGCAGCGCCGCTGGGAGTAGAAGCAGGCGCAACGCTGCCACAGGGCCCGGGTGAGCAGGAAACCGTCCACGCAACGCCCTTATTGCTCGAATTACTTGTCAAGGTGGCAGTGAGCTGGCTAGTGCCGCCGGCCATTACGGTAGCTGTCGGGGGATTCACAGTTATGCCGACGGAGGGGACGGTGACGGTTACGGTAGCAGACTTGGTGATGTCGGTGATGGAAGTACCAGTGAGTGTAATAGACAAGTTGCTTGTGGGCGGCGCGGCGGGGGCTGTGTAGGTGGTAGGCATGCCACTCTGGGTGGAGGTAGGCAAAACGCTGCCGCAGGGTGCGACGGAACAGACATGCCGCTCAGGGTGGAAGTAGGCGAAACGCTGCCGCAAGGTGCGGCGGAGCAGGAGACAGTCCAGGTGACTCCTTTTCCCGCAGTGTCGTTCAGGACGCTTGCTGTGAACTGCGCGGTGGTGCCTGATTGGACGGTGACGGAGATGGGTGAAACAGAAACGGAGATGGGCGGGGCGGAAGATCCCCCGCCGCAGCCGGAGTTGCTAGCGGCAATCAACGCGAGAAACGGGATTGCGACAGGCAGAGTACGTTTGTTCGAGATCATGGTGGACCTCTTCATTCGAGTTGGCGAACAAGATCTCGGGCAACGCAAGCAGTTCGTGCAGACAGCGACTCGGTTTTGACTGCCGATAGTACTCCCCGTCGCAACCCACCTGTGGCTTCATGTCGAAGACACAGAAACAGTCACGGCCGGATGAATGAGCATGCTTTTGTTCGTGTGCCAGGTCTCACCACTGCGGCTGCGAGCACATGAACGCCTCTCTGCAAAGGACATCGATGGCCCGTTTCTTGACTGAAAAGCTCCTATCCCCGACGTCAGGCAGTAGGTACGGAACGGGATCACGGGTCAACCGTCTGCGTATATTTTCTTTCCCTCTTGTGCATATCCGGCAAAGCGTTTGGCATGACAGGGTCTTAGTAACGGCTTAAGTTCAGCCAGGGTGTGATATACTGCGCGGCCAACAGCAGGGTCATCCCCAAAATGAGGGAAACCGGTTCATTCCGAGGGGCCGTTCGCTTCGGTTCGTTTGAAGTGGACCTTCGCGCCTGTGAACTCCGCAAACACGGAATCCGACTCAAGCTTCAAGACCAGCCGTTTCACCTGCTGCAGATCCTGCTAGAGCATCATGGAGAACTGGTCTCCCGAGAAGAACTGCAACGCCAGATTTGGACCGCCGACACATATGTTGACTTTGAAAAGGGACTGAACAACGCCGTCAAGAAATTGCGCGACGCGCTTGGGGATTCGGCTGAAAAACCCCGATTTATTGAGACACATGCGAGGCACGGCTATCGCTTCATTGGTACGATAGCGACAACCAATGGTGCAAGTCTGACTCCGAGAATAACTTCGACCCGCGGAGCCCTTCTCACTGCCCGATCTCTGCCACTTTACCGCTGGGTAGCTCTTGGCACAGCTCTGTTCGTTGCACTGGTGGCGCTTGTCTTTGGATTGGATATAGGAAGCGTCCGAGAGCACTGGCTGGTTTCGGCGAGTTCGCCTGTGATTCATTCCCTTGCCGTACTGCCTTTGGCCAACTTGTCGAGTGAAACGAATCAGGAATACTTTTCCGATGGAATGACGGACGCGCTGATAACCGATCTGGCGCAAATTGGTTCCCTGAAGGTAATTTCCCGCACGTCTTCCATGCAATACAAGCAATCCAAGAAATCATTACCAGAAATAGCACGGGAATTGAACGTGGATGGGATTGTGGAGGGCACGGTACAGCGTTCCGGCGATCGAGTGCGGATTACAGCACAGCTCATTCAGGGCAGTACCGATAGGCACATTTGGGCAAACAGCTATGACCGTGAGCTGAAGGATGCTTTGCAGTTGGAAGGAGAAGTTGCTTTCGACATCGCGGAAGGGATTTCCTCGACTTTACCGAGTTTCTCCGTGCAGAAGGCATCTTCTGTTGTATATCCGTTAAAGGTAGATGCGTACGACGATTACTTGAAAGGCCGTAGCTATGTGCGACGCCACTCGGGGGAAGACGTGGTCAAAGGGGCGGAACTGCTTGGCCGATCCATCGAGCGAGATCCGAATTACGCTCCGACATATGCGGAACTCTCCTTCGCCTATCAAGCAATGGCCTTGTTCAATCGTTACCCTCCGAAAGAAGTGATCCCAAAGGCGAAAGCGGCCGCGATGAAAGCCTTGTCGCTGAACGATGGCCTGTCGGACGCTCACCTTGTCTTGGGCATGATCTATGGCGAGTATGAGTGGAATTGGGAGGCGCAGGGACGAGAATACAGACGCGCACTTCAGTTGGATCCCAACTCTTCCCGTGCGCATTTAAATTACGCCAGTTACCTACTTCTTATGGGAAGAAAGGATGAAGCAATCCGGGAAATCGACACGGCGACAAGATTGGACCCATTTTCTCCGACGCAGCTTGTCGGAGCTTCGTGGATGCACATGGGTCTCCGGGATTACGACTCAGCGATTCGGGAGGGCCGCCGAGCCGCGGAGATTGACCCCAGCTACGCGAACGCGCATGTAACTCTGGCGGCCGCATTGGGGGCCAAAGGCGCGTCGGAGGAAAGCTTCCGAGAATGGCTACGGTACTTGAGCTTGAACGGCGACGAGCAATTGGCACAGCGCTTGGAAGACGCGGCCGGAAAACTTACGAGCGCCGGTGATCCGGGGAAGAAACTCGCCCACATTTCGCTGGCCTATTATCAGGCGAAAGCGAAGAAGCGATACGTGGCCGCTATGAATTTCGCTGAGGCGTATCTTGATTTGGGCGATAAAGAGCGAGCGCTCGATTGGCTCGAGAAAGCGTACGAAGATCACTCGACGGGCTTGTACGCAATCCAGTATCAACCAGGTTGTGACCAGCTTCGTTCGGAGCCACGCTTTCAGGAACTACTGCGCCGGATGAATCTTCCAGTGAAGTCCGCAAGCACGAATCCGCGCCCGAATTGATAAACCCAAATTCTTCTCCAGACCAACAATGCCGTTTACACAGGATGAAGTGCTGAAAATTCTTGGTGCCGTGGATTTGTAGCCAAGCGAAGTGTCTGTAACGGGATTGAGAACGCGAGTCGAAGAAAAAATGGTGCCCGGGGTGGGAGTCGAACTCCGTCCCAGTATTGAAAACGCGTAAGTTATTGATTCTATGCAACGCCAAATACGCCAGAAACGTTAAAAACGCAGAAGTCGGGTACGCGGCGGGTACGCGGGACGAATGGGTTGTTGGGCTTCCTGAAACGATTTCGGGAATACAGAAATTTGTGCAATGCACGAGCCAACCAAGAGTGGGTATGGAGTCCTCATTGGAGCAGAAAAAACCGGCTAAGAAGCTCCTGAGATCACGACCAGCGCTGACGCTCGATCAGTTCGTTGGAATGAATCTTTCTGTACGTCTACTGTACTCCCAAGCAATTTGTGAGGACCAGTGGTATGTCGTGCAGGGCGATACTTGATATTCGAGCGGGGAAAGGCAGACCGCACCGAAAGAATCGCGAAGAACCTGCCTGCGTAAACGAACAGTCTACTCGGCGTCGTTATGGCATCAATCGTCGAAGTGGAATCCGGCACGAAAGCTGTCCGGGCAAATGGACGGTTTCGCGACTTACCAGGAGTTGATTTACCTTGAGGCAGCGCAGTGGTTCAAATTGAAAGTCTGTGTCGCCGAGGAAAATAGAAATCGCTCCAGCTCAGCGGCGTTCAACTCCGCCCCGGTTTTGGCTTAACTTGTTTTGTCACGTTTGCAGCAGAAATCGATTTCCTAGAGTCCTCAGTGTGGCTGCTTGGCATTTTTGCGCTAAATCTTAACTGAGTAATCCCAGGTGGAGCAACGTTCTGGAAGCTGTATAAATCTTGACGAGCGATAAAATTAGCAACAAAAATATACTCTGCGACTCGTAAGCTTCCGTCTAATCGCCTAATCTTGCATTTACCATACCTCTCGTCTCGTCTTATGGCGAACCATTTCCGTCGAAGTTCTAGATTTTGACAATGTGAAAGAAAGGTGTCGGTGGTGAACTTCCTCATGTTCAATTCCGAGACGCCGAATAAATCTAAGGCTTTCGGATTCGCGTAAACAAGGCGGTGGTCACCGTCCGTCACAACGATTGCATCGAGAGAGTTTGCTAGTAACTTTCGCAAATCATTCTCACTTGTGCGACGTGCTTCCTGTAGTCTTCGGGGTCTGTCGATGACACTTCTTCCCAGCCTCGTGAGCGTTTTCTGCGCTCTTTGAAAATGTACGGTCACTTTTTTCAGCGCGATAAAAAGAGGCAATCTGAATTTAGCGATTCTTCCGTTCGCGAAAACGATTGCATCGAGAGAGTTTGCTAGGAACTTTCGCAAATCATTCTCACTTGTGCTACGTGCTTCCTGTAGTTTGTCAGCTGCACCCCTTCTCAGGCGCGCGAGTATGTGCTGTACTCGCTCAAGATGTACCGTCGCGTGTTCCAACGCGATATAAGCTTGCGATTTGAATTTGATTTCCATAGTAGGCGTACCAGCAGAAAATCTACGCGAACTACCTGTCGTAAATGTGAATCAGGAGTGGAGTGGGGCTGAAACGACGTGCATGTCACCCATCTCGAAGATTCTCAGGCGACCAAGGATAGGCGGCATTAATCCCGAACTAACGTTCACGCTACGCCCGCGCCTTCGCTGTGTCAACTGCTGATTAATCTGTAACTAGACAACCGGTGGCTAGTACCCAAGTTTGCGGTAATCCGACTTACCAGATGGGATGAGAAGGCCGGTCTCCAGGGGATGCGATACGCTCCCGATGAAAGACGTGCTCTAGGCACAAGAAAAGGAGACCGGCTGTGAAGAAGATTAGCACTGTACTGACATTTGAGAACGAAATTTGCAATGCGCAAAAGCTGACGATTGGTGTGGATCTGGGAGATCGCTGGTCGTTCTACTGTATTTTGGATGAAGCAGGCAAAAT
>WNGM01000101.1_pt1 | contig 70026 bp, 58 predicted proteins | sample 5400571 | NCBI WGS metagenome assembly WNGM01 (sample SAMN13153378, study PRJNA577476) | soil metagenome | isolation source: 100 cm soil or saprolite under Garry oak tree replicate 2 | place: USA:California | collected 2016-06-15
CCCGATGCTCAGATCCGCGGCATGTCGGACCCCTATGACATCCTCTGGGACACCAAGTTCAAGGGCAAGGTCGGCATCTACGACGACTACCGCGAAGCCATCTCCATGGCTCTGCTGAAGAACGGTATCAGCGATCTGAACACCGGGAACAAAAAGTACATCAACGAAGCGCAGAAGGCGCTGGTGTCACTAATCAGCGCGGTCAACGTGCGCGCCAACATCAACGGCGCATACATCGGCATCCCGAAGGGGACCTACGACATTCATCAGGCATGGTCGGGAGACATGGTGGCCGCTTGGTTCTACACGCCGAAACAGAACATGAAGACGTGGCAGACGCTCGGCTACTGGTTCCCGCCGAACCGCAAGGGCGCCGTCTTCAACGACACAATCACTATTCCCGCCAGCGCGCAGCATCCGGTGCTGGCCCACCACTTCCTCGACTGGATGATGACATTCGACCACGCGATGCTGAACTTCTCCTGGAATGGATATCAGCCACCGCAACGAAAGGCAGATCCGGCGACGCTCACCACGACCAATGGCTTCTACGGAGAGCCGTATGTGTTCCCGTGGATGTCTGATGCGGTCGTGCACGAGAGCGATTTCCACATTGGGTACTTCGAGGAGGAACTCACCCCCCAGGTAGATCAGCTCTGGCACAACGCGTGGCAGGCGTTCAACAGCGGTGTCAGCTGAGAAGCCGGCCCCTCAGCCTCGCCTCCGCCGCAGGCTCCTGCGGCGGAGGCGGTCGCGCGAAGAGGCCACAGGGGCCTGGTATCCGCGATGGTACTGGCCGACGTTCGCGCTCCCCGGTGCGTTCTGGATGGTGGTGCTCTTCGCGCTGCCGTTCTACGTGGTCGTTTCGATCGCGTTCGGCACGGTCGATCCGGTCTTCCAGAGTCCGCTGCCCGTCTACGAGCCGTGGTTCTGGACCAAGAAGTACCTGCTGGACGAGTGGCACTTCATCACCGGGGAATTCCGGCCCGTGGAGGTGCGGACGCTCGTCTACGTCGTCCTGGCGACCGCCGTCTGCCTTGTGATCGCCTACGCGGTCGCGTACTACGTGGCCAGGTTCGGAGGGAAGCGAAAGGGGCTCTTCCTGACGCTCCTCATTGCGCCCTTCTTCATCAGCTACCTGATGAGGATGCTGTCCTGGGTCGAGCTCCTGCAGCCCAACGGCTACGTGAACAGCGTGCTGACGTTCCTCCACCTCACGCCGCACCCGATCAACTGGCTGGCCGGGGTGCCGTTCACCGTCGTGATCGGCCTCGTGTACGGCTATATCCCTTACATGATCTTGCCGCTGTACGGGTTCCTCGACCGCATCGACCAGAGCCAGGTCGAGGCCGGGCGTGACCTTGGGGCGAACCCCTTCTGGACGTTCGTACGGGTGACGCTGCCGCTGTCGAAGCCGGCGATACTGGCCAGCCTGGTGATCGTCACCCTGCCCATGTTCGGCGACTACTACACGAACAATCTGCTCTCGGGTTCTCCGAAGACCACGATGTTCGGGAACCTGCTCGACAACTCCATGGAGGCGACCGGGCAAGGCCCGGAGGCGGCCATCCTGGTCCTCTTCCTGGCCGTGTTCCTGATGATCCCGATGCTGTACTACATGCGGCAGACCGCGAAGGCGCAGAGGCACCAATGAGCGAGACGGTCAGCGAGCGGTCCCACCTCGATCGCCAGAGTGAGGGAACCGTCCCCCCGACCCCCTCCAGGAGCACCAGAACGCCTCTGGGATGGTGGCGGAACCCCTGGCGCCGGCCGCACATCCTGGCCACATTCACGTGGACGTATCTCGCGTGGTCGCTGCTGCCGGTGCTCATCGCCATCGGGATCTCGTTCAACGCGGGCCGATCGAACTCCGTTTGGCAGGGGTTCTCCGCCCAATGGTGGTGGGGACACCCGAAATTCGACCAATCCGGGGCGCTGTTCGTCAGCCCGCAGCTGCGGACTGCGCTGATCCAGAGCCTGCGACTGTCGTTCCTCACCATGTTCATAGCGGTGCCGCTCGGCGTGATCTTCGCGATCGGGATATCCCGCTGGCGCGGGCCCGCGCCAGCCGGCGCCAACTTCCTCATGCTGTTCTCTTTTGTGATACCGGAGATCATCATCGGGATATCTATGTTCCTCTTCTTCACCTACTTGCTGAAGTTCGTGCATCTCGGGACCGGTGCTCAGCTGCTCTCCCTGGTGACCTACCAGGTTTCTTATCCGGTGATCATCGTCCGAGCCCGCTTGCTTTCGATCGGCAAGGAATACGAGGAAGCGGCGACAGATCTTGGCGCCTCCCCGACGCAGGCCGTCCGCAGGGTCTTGCTGCCCCTGCTGTACCCCGCAATCCTGGTCAGCTTCGCCCTGGTGTTCGCCGACACGATCGACGACTTCATCACGGTGCGATACCTGTCTGCCGGTGCCAACACCGAACCGCTGTCGGTGAAGATCTACAACTTCTCGCGAGGGACCCTCACGCCGGCTATAAATGCGGCCGCTACCTTCCTTCTGTTCTCGACGCTCGTGATCGCTGTCCTCGGGGTGTTCCTCTATCGTCGAATCATGAGCGGTCAGCGCGGCCAGACTCAGGAGATGGCTGACTACCTGACCTGAGGTCCCTGGAGGCGCCCAGTGATCAGAGTGTGGAAACGCCTGTGCGCCTCAGGCGGTTTAGCGCTGGCAACGCTGCTGCCGTCGTGCACGGGAGGCGCGGGTCCCGGCTCCGCCTGCCACGGCGGGTGGCACGTGCTGACCGGCCCGGCCGACGCGGGTGAGTCCAACGAACTGCTCGGAGTGTCCGTCGCTGCTCCGGGCGAGGTGTGGGCGGTGGGGGTCGCGCAGCCCTCTTCAGGTCCGGCCAGGACACTGGTGGAGCGCTGGCAAGGGGCGCAATGGCGTACGGTCCCGAGCCCTGACCGACCCTCGGCAGACAGCTTCCTGAACGCCGTCGCGGCCCTGTCGGCTTCGGACGCCTGGGCCGTTGGGCTGTCGCGCTCCCCGGGCGGAGCGGCCCGGACGCTGGTCCTGCATTGGGACGGACGGCGGTGGGCCATCGCTGCCAGCCCGAATGCGGGACCCGGGGACAACTCCCTCGTGTCGGTGGCGGCGGCATCGGCGCGGGACGCGTGGGCGGTCGGCTACCGCGACGCCGGGAGAGTCTATCGATCGCTGGTGGAGCACTGGGATGGCGATCGCTGGACCGTCGTGCGGCTGCCGCGGCTCGGCGGCCTCGGCGACGGGCTGAACGCGGTCGACGCGGCCGCTTCCGGCGTCGTGTGGGCGGTGGGCGGAGCGGCCAGGGCCCGCGGCCCCTCCCAGCCACTGGTCCTGCGCCTCGATGGACGGAGCTGGTCTTCTGTCCCCGCTCCCGCGGGCCTTCGCAGCGCCACGCTGAACGGGGTCGCCGCCCGGGGCGGCAGGGGAGCATGGGTTGTCGGCGCCACGAGGAGCGGCGGCGGAGACCGTGCCTTCGGCCTTCAGACCGATGGCCGAAGCTGGCGCGTCGTCCCCATCGACCTAGCGGCCGCGCTGAGCGTCGACCTCAACGCCGTCTGGGCGGCCGCCCCCGACGACATGTGGGCGGTCGGAAGCTCCTTCGACGGCCGCTGGTACCGGCCGCTGGTCGAGCACGGCGCCGGCAGCAGGTGGTCGAGCGTTCCCACCCCGGGCACGCCCGGCTACGACGCTCGCCTGATGGCCGTGGACGGGCTCGCCGGCGGAGGGCTGTGGGCAGTCGGGAGCGCTTCGCGAGGTGCCGGACCGCAGCGTGCTCTGGTCCTCCACCGCTGCGCCGGCTCGCCCTCCTGACGACCGGACGCCGTCAACCGGTGGATGATCGGAGGCCGTCACCCGGTGGCGACCGGCGCCTCCTCGTCGCGCACTTCGGTCTCGTCGACGAGCACTCGGATCGCGTCGGCGGGCAGATGAACGCTCACGGCCGTTCCCTGCTGCCAGGGCGGGTCTCCCCCGCGATTCTGCATCCACGCCTGCAGGGTTTCGCCATGCGCGAGGTGCACGATGACCTGGATGATCGATCCCACGTAGAGCACGCGCTCGACCATTCCCGGAACCCGGTTCTCGCCGGAGGTCCCGTGATCCTCGAGGTGGACTCGCTCGGGACGGACGACAACCCTGATCCGTCCTCGGGCGCCTAGGTCACCGCGGCCGGCCATGAGCTCGAAGTCGCCCACGCGCACCCGTCCTGCGCCTTCCCCGTGCGCCGACATCAGGTTGGACACCCCGAGGAAGTCGGCGACGTACGCGGTGGAGGGATCTTCGTAGACCTCCACCGGGCTGCCGATCTGCTCGATCCTGCCGCCCGACATCACGGCCAGGCGGTCGGACATCGTGAGCGCCTCCTCCTGGTCGTGGGTGACGTAGATGAACGTGATGCCCACTTCCTCCTGCAGCGCCTTCAGCTCGATCTGAAGGGCCTTGCGCAGCTTGGCGTCGAGGGCGGGCGAGGGCCTCCGCCGTCATCTTCCTCGCCTCGTCCTTGGTCACGTTCTTGTAGCGAAGCCCGAACGCGACGTTCTCCTCAACTGTGAGGAAGGGGAAGAGCGCGTATGACTGGAAGACCGTGTTGACGTTTCGCTTGTGGGGCGGAGTCTGGGCGACGTCGCGCTCATCGAGCAGGATCCGTCCCTCGGTGGGCTGCTCGAACCCTGCTATCAGGCGCAGGGTGGTGGTCTTCCCGCAGCCGGACGGGCCAAGCAACGAGAAGAACTCGCCTTCGGCTACGTCCAGGTTGATGCCGTCAACGGCCGTGACCTCGGCAAAGCGCTTGACGAGGTCGACGATCTGAACCTGGCCTGCTGTCATGGGTCAGGATCTTATGCGATTCGCGAACATTTCGGAATGAGCCGCGAAGCGGTCGGCGTCGGCCTGATCGTGCTGGGCCGAGACCAGCCGCTGCCCGACCCGGCCGCGCCGGCTGGCATCAGGACCCGCTACGTGACGATCGCGGCGCACGGCCCGCCAGGCCTGCTGCCCGAGCAGGTCGGCTTCGGCGGGACATCGATGTTCATGGGCCGGCGGGCTGGCGGACAGCGGTGGGACATCGACGTTCACGGCGCGGTCGACTGGCCGGAGTCGCGGCGGCGGCTGCGGTCTGGGCGAGCGGCTGCGGTCTGGGCGAGCGGCTCTCGAAGACGTCAGGCCGCGCGGGTCACCGCGTGCCAGGCCTGCCGCCAGAGCAGGTCGGCCGCCACCGGGATCTCGAACTTCTTGAGGCCGCGATCGAAGTAGGTCGACAGCACCGCGGCCGAGGTCAGGCCGGCCGGCAGGATCCCCTCGGAGACCAGGCGCGACGGCGTCACGTAGGTGAGCGGCTGCGTGTAGCCGGTCGCGGCGATGTTGTGCAGCACGTTGGTGCGCTCGAGCAGGAAGTTGAGGAACAGATGAGCAAGGACCGGATTCCGCGCGCCGCGCAGGACCGTGTTGGTGTCGTTCGCCACCGGCCCCGCTCCGGACGGCGGGAACCAGTAGCCGATCACCCCGGCAGGCACGCCGGCCGGCAGGTGCCGCGCCGCCGCCACCGCCTGACCTGACCAGGCGTGATGCACCCAGGACCGGCCGGAGGCGATCTGCCTGCTCGTGGCGTTGTTGATCCGCGGGCCGACCAGGCCGCCCAGTTCGAGCAGCGCTTGCCTGGCGTCGTCGATGAGCAGCGGATCGGTGGTGTTGATGTCCCTGACGCCGTTCTTCAGCAGCCCGAGGCCGAGCGACTCGCGGTAGTCGTCCAGGATCGCCGTCTTGCCCCGGGACCTGGCGACCCACGGGAACGTCCACCCGTTGGCCAGCGCGTAGGGGTCGACGTCGACCATGTCCTTGCGCCAGGCGAACCCGGTCGTGAACACCGTGTACGGAACTGTGTACAGCCAGTGGCTGTCGTAGTAGGGATCGGTGAACACGGGCCACGCCTGGCTGATGTTCGGGATGTAGCTGTGGTTCAGCGGCTGGATCAGCGACCTGGCGACCAGGAGCCCGATCACGTCCGTCGGGACGCCCATGAACACGTCGAACCTGTCGCGGCCGTTGATCAGCGTGCGGAGCGCCTCGACGATGGTCGTGAAGCTCGTGCGCCGGATCGCGCACCGGTGCGCCTTGGAGAAGTCGTCCAGGCACCGCTGGCTCACGTGCTCCGGCCAGGTGTAGACGGCCAGCGTCGCGTCGGTCTCGGGCAGCTGACCGTCGGCGATGGGCTTGTTGGCCGGGTCGATCGGCCACATGACCGGGCGCCTGGGCAGGGGCAGGGGAGTGTGTTTCGGGGCATCAGCGCCGGAACCGCAGCCGGCCAGCACCGAGCCGAGCCCGCCGGCCGCCAGACCGGCCCCGGCGGCCGCGGCGAGGAACGCTCGCCTGCCGGCGCCAGGTCGCTGGCCGTCTCCGGCGCTCTCGCTCCGCAGGCCGGGTACGGCACTGCCGCGCCCGGCGAGCCCGGCGCCGCCGAGCCCGCGGGGGTCGCCGAGCCCGGCACCGCCGAGCCCGGCACTGGCGAGCCCGCGGGGGTCGCGCGGATGAGAGCCTGGATTCACGCAGCGGAATCTAGCATCTTTCCGCGCTCATCAGATGTTTGAAGCAAACCTCATGAACCTCATGAACCTCTCATGAACCTCATGAACCCCATGAAATTTCGATTAAATCTCGCTATATCGCCTGGGTCGTGCTGCACCGAAACCAGCCACTGCTCGGATTTGCCCCACGGGGGCAGGAATACGCCGCCGTTGTGCTGGAACAGCCAGTGGGCGTGGCTGTACGCGTCGTCGATAGCGTGGAAACCGCGGAAGTCGCGCACCGGTTCTGAGCTGAAGACGATGCAGCCCTTGGCCCCGACCGAGACGACGCGGGCCGCGAGCCCGTGCCTGGCAATCGCCTCGCTGACCCCGTCGACCGCCTGCCGGCGCAGTGCCTCGATGTGCCTATAAGCCTGGTCGGTCGCGACCTCGTGCAGCATCGCGCGGGCCGCCGCCATCGCGAGCGGGTTGCCGTTGAAGGTGCCCACCATCTCGTAGCCGCCCTCGGCGACATGCCGCATCACCTCGCGGGTCCCGCCGATCGCCGCGACGGAGATCCCGCCGCCGATCGCCTTGGCCAGGCAGATGATGTCGGGCGTGACGCCGGTGACCCCGATCGCCCCGGACGGGCCCGCGGTCAGGCCGGTCTTGACCTCGTCGAAAGCGAGCAGCGCGCCGTGGGCGTGCAGCAGATCCCGCAGCCCGGCCAGGTAGCCGGGCTCGGGCAAGATGATGCCCGCATTCATCATGATGGGCTCGACGATCATGCCAGCGACCTGACCACGGTGCTCGCCCAGCACCCGGTCGACGGCGGCCAGGTCGTTGAATCCGACGATGATCGTCAGGTCGGTGAGCGCGCGCGGGATGCCGGTGCTCGCGGGGACGCTGGCCGGCCGGTCAGCCGGGCCCATCTCGTCGGCCTCCGGGTAGACCGAGACCTGAACCGAGTCGTGGTGGCCGTGGTAGCAGCCCTCGACCTTAATGATCAGGTCGCGGCCGGTGATGGACCGCATCAGGTGGACGGCGTCCATGGTCGCCTCGGTGCCCGAGTTCGCGAACCGCCACTGCGGCAGGCCGAACCGGCGGGAGAGCTCCCTGGCGACGGCGAGCGCGTCGAGGGTCGGCTGGGCGAAGTGGGTGCCCCTGGTGACCTGGTGCTGGACCGCGGCCACGATCGCTGGGTGGCCGTGCCCGGCGAGCGAGACGCCGTAGCCGCCATGCATGTCGACGTACTCGTTTCCGTCGACGTCGTAGAGTTTCGAGCCGCTGCCGTGGCTGAGCCAGACCGGTTGCGGGCGCGAGATCTGCCAGCTTGAGGTCACGCCCCCGGCGAGCGCCTCGTTCGCCTCGACAGCCAGCCGGGCGGACTCGGGCTGGCGGCCGATGAAGATGCGCTCCTGCTCGATGATGATCTCGGCGAGGCTGGGACGGGCCGGCGGCAAGGTGGCGCCGCGCGGTGCGGCCGGCCTGCTCGGGCCGGCCGGAGTGGACGGTCGCGGAGCGGTGACCGCAGCTCCCGCGAGCGCCTGGGCGGGGTCGGGCACGTGCGGCGGGCCGGTCCGCGAACCGGATGCCGGGCTCGCGCTGGCGGAGTGTCGTGCGGGTCCTTGGTCGTGCGAGGCCTGTCTATCGGCCATGACTAGCTCCCCTAGCGGAGTTGACTGAATGTTCAGTCTAAGAGCGGAGCCGGTGCTGGAGCAAGGAACGCCGGCACCGGAGCGTGGAGCGGGTGCCCGGTGCAGGAGCGAAGAAACGGCCTAGCCCGATGCCGGAGCGAGCAACGGAGCGACCGGAGCGACCGGAGCAACCGGAGCGCGATCCGGTTATGCTCCCGGCTCATGGGCCGTCTGCTGCTCGTGCACCACACGCCGTCGCCGTCGATGCAGGCCATGTTCGAGTCGGTGCTCGCCGGGGCGCGCACCGACGAGATCGAGGACGTCGAGGTGGAGGTGGCGCCCGCGCTGACCGCAGGCGCCGCGCAGGTGCTGAGCGCCGACGGATACCTGCTCGGCACGCCGGCCAATATCGGCTACATATCTGGCGCGCTCAAGCACTTCTTCGACGGCATCTACTACCCGTGCCTGGAGGCGACCAAGCGCCGGCCGTACGGCCTGTACGTGCATGGTGCCAGCGACACGACCGGAGCGGTCAGGGCCGTGGAGGCGATCACGACCGGGCTGGCCTGGCAGCAGGTCAGGCCGCCGGTCTGCGTCACGGGGCAGCCGAGTAAGCCGGACCTCGATGCGTGCTGGGAACTCGGCGCGGTCATGGCCGCCGAGCTTGCGGCCAGCGCCTGACCGGCCGGCCACGCTCGCCGACGAGCAGCCGAACGGAACGGAGCTCCCGGTCGGCGGTGCGGCAGGCTAGCGCGTCCCGTAGTTGGTCAGCTGCTGGTTCACCGGGCTCTCGTTGGAGCTGGCCAGCACGCTCGTGACCGTGAATGCCAGCACGAAAGCCAGCGCGGCGCCGGCCACGACGGATATCACCAGCAGTCCTAGTCGAGTCACGAAGCTCCTCCTTGCCGGACCCGCACCGGATCCGGGCGGCTTGGCCACCAAGCATAGGGAATGTCGCCAGCGGCGCGCCAGGCCGATATTAAATAGTAATTTCCGCGGCAATATGGCGCCGCTGCTCGCGACGGTAATCCGCGGGCAGGCGAGATCAAGCCGGCCGGCCGAATCGCGCGGCGGGCCGGATCACGTGCGCGGGCCGGATCACGTGCGCGGGCCGGATCACGTGCGCGGGCCGGATCACGCAGGCAGGCGGAACACCACCAGGTCGGGGCTGGCCAGCACGACGCGCGCGCCGGGCAGCCCGGCAAGCTCAGGCAGCCGTCCGCGGTGCTCGCGATCGCGCCTGAGCAGCGGCCCGGCGTCGACGATCACGTACCGGACGCCCGCCGCACCGAGCGCGGTCGTCAGCGGTCCCCCCGAGGTGATCACCGGGCCGAGGCGGCGGGCTCGCTCGCTCTCCGCCACCACCGTCAAGCGTCCGACCTGCAACGCATCGTTCCAGATCATCGGCCTGGCGGTGAACCGCGGCCAGGGGTCGAACACGGCCTCGCCGTGGTTCCACGGGTAACGCCGGTACTGCGCCCAGGGCAGCAGCAGCGCCGACCCGGCGCGCCGGTCGCCGTCGATGATCTGGCGCGCCTTCAGCCAGTCGGCCGGGTACTGCACCGCGTGGAGCCGTCCCGCGGCTCCCCAGGCCAGCCCGGGCAGCGCGACAACGGGTGCCGCCAGCGCGAGCGCTCCGAGCACGGCCGCGGGCCCGGCGGCGGACCGCGAACCGCGGATCAGCCGGGAACTGCCGGGGGAGCGGCCCGCCACGACCAGCGCGCCGACACCGGCGCCCAGGCCGATGGAGACGGCAAGAGCGGCAGGCGCGACGAACTGCTGGCCGTCCCTGAGCAGCGCGAATCCGGGCCAGAACGCGATTGCCTCGCGCATTGCCGCCACCGTCGCCGCGGTCAGCCCGAGCCCGGCGATGCCGAGACCGGCGACGGCGGCGACTCCCGTCCCCGGGCAGATCCGTCTGCTCCTGGCGGCAACCAGATACCCGGCGCCGGCGATCACCGCGACGGCGAGCCAGCAGGCAGCCGCCGGGCCGCCATAGCCCGCGGGAACCGCCTGCGCGTTCCAGATGCCGCCGAGCATGAGCAGGCTGCCGAGGGCGCCGAACGGGGTGTCGGCCCGAGCCGCGAACGCGGCCGCGCCGGCCGGGTCGGCGTGCACCGGGTTGAGCAGCGAGGGGATGGCCCACGGCAGGCTTGCCACGGCGATCACGGCCAGCGTGGTCGCCAGCCTGCGGGTCCGTTCCGGCCACGACCGCGCGCCGCACAGCGCGACGGGAACGGCGGCAAGGGCGGTAATCGACATCGCCGCGAAGCCGCCGACCGCGGCCGGGCAGATCGCCGCGGCGAGCCGCCACGGCCTGATCTGGCCCTCGCGGCCGCGGATCTCGCGCACCACCCACGGCAGCCCCGCGTAGCCGAGCAGCATCGCCCACTGCCCCATGATCAGCCGCTCGGCGACGAACGGGTTCCAGGCGTAGCAGACCCCGACGGCAAGCCGGGCGAGCAGCGGCAGACTGCCCCGGCCAGGGCGCTGCGGCCAGCCGACCGCGAGCAGCGCCGCCGCGCCGGAGCATGCGAGCACGAAGATCGCGATCAAGATCAGTTTTTCAACGAGCTCGGCCGGGATGATCCGGGCAGCAAGGGCCGCGACCAGGTCGCTGGGAACCGCGCGGGGCGGGCCGCCGCCGAGTCCGAGATCCGCGTAGCCGACCGGCGGCGAGGGGACGAAGACCAAGTCGTAGGAGAGCACGAACCCGCGGGCCAGCGCCGGGCCAAGGGCAAGCAGACCCAGCATGAGGCCGGCCGCGACTGGCCAGGCGTGCGGCCAAGCGCGGCGGCCCGTGGCGACGCCGGCCCCAGCGGGTGCGGTCTCGCCGTGAATGTCAGTGATCTTGAAGGATTTTCCGGCGTCCACGCCGGAAAATCCTTCAAGATCACTGTCGGGGGCGGGCCGGAGCACGGTACTCCCCGGGGCCGGCCTGGTCTGCGGCCGGGCCCGCTGTGCGAGCCGGTGCAACATCACGTCTTGCGTGCCCGCGCGAGCAGGATCGAGGCCGCCGACGGCCAGTGGCAGAACAGCCGGTCGAGCGGGCGCAGCACGGCGGGCACGTCATGGTACGTGGCGCCGGACACGCGCACGCACTCCAGTCCGTAGGCGGCCAGGAACTCGACCAGGGCGCGGCGCGTGAACATGTGCAGGTGCCCGGCGACCTGGCTGCCCGGCCTGCCGAACACCGAGCGCAGGCTGACCTCAGAGAACACCGGTTGGATGCCGAGCGCGAGCAGGCCCCGGTTGTACCAGGCCGCGAGGTTGGGCGTGGAGAGCAGCAGCGTGCCGCCCGGCTTGAGCACCCGGTAGGCCTCCTCGACGGCCGAGTCGGTGTCCACGAGATGCTCGATCACCTCGCTCATCACTACGACATCGACACTCTCGGACCCGATCGGCAGGCGGGCGTCGAGCCCGGCCCTGAGCACGGCGATGCCGCGCTCGGCAGCCTGCGCCAGGGAGGGAGCCGACCAGTCGAGCCCGGCGAAGTGGTGAGCGCGGTTGCGCCGCGCCGCGACGCTGGTGGCATAGCCGTCGCCGCAGCCGACGTCCAGGACCCTGGCCGGCGCTGGCATCGCCGCGAGCACCTCGGCGAGCATCTCGGCCTGGCGGCGTGCGCGGTCGGGTCCCGAACTGGCCGGCACGGCCGGGTCCTCGTAGAACGCGCGCAGTGACCCGCCGGCCGGCCGAGCCACGTCACCGGCCGCCGCGTCACCGGCCGCCGCGTCACCGGCCGCCGCGTCCCCGGCCGGCGGGATCTGGGCGAGCGCGCGCGGGGTCACGCGTGCTCCGACGGTGCGGCGCCGGAAGCCCGCGGCAGGTAGCCGGCCGCGGGCTCGGCGACCGCTGGCTCGTCGGTGGCGACGGCGGCGTGCCTGGCCCGCCCCGCGACCCTGGCCCTGGCCAGCGCCTCGTCGGCAACCAGCGAGAAGCCGTCGACGGCGGCCGACCAGTGCAGCTGCATGGCCCGTTCTCGCGCCGCGCGGCCCATGGCGTGCCGCTTCCTGTCGTCGATCGCGAGCGACGCCCAGGCCGAGGCGAACTCGCCCTCGGTGCGGACGAGCACGCCGGTCTCGTTGTGCACGACCGAGTCCCTGAGCCCGGGCACGCTGAACCCGACTGCCGGGGTGCCGCGGACCGCCGCCTCGGCCACGACGATCCCCCAGCCCTCGATGCTTGCCGGGTGAAGCAGCAGCCAGGCGGCCGACATGAGCCTGTGCTTCTCTTCCTCCGACACCCGGCCGGTGAACTCGACACCGGGGCCGGCCAGAGCCTCGAGCCGGTTCCGCTCGGGCCCGTTCCCGGCGATCACCAGCCGTCCGCCGGTCACGTGCCTGACCCGGTCCCACAGGCGGAGCAGGATGTCGATCCGCTTGTACCCGGCGAGCCGGCCGAGCGCGAGGAAGAGCGGCTCTGATGAGCGCGGCGCGGGCGGCGGCGCGGGCTCGACGCCGTTGCAGATGAGCCTGATCCGGTCGGTGTCGACGCCGATGTCCTGCAGTGCGACGAATGTCGAACCAGAAACGGTGAGGAACAGGTTGTCGCGGTGCACCCACGGCATGACGGCCGACTCGGTCAGCCGCCCGAGCACGGCGATCGGCTCGGGGAAGCGCAGCCGCCACAGCTCGGTGTGCACGTGGTTGACCAGGCAGACGACGGGCCTGCTGGTCCACAGCGGCGCAAGGTACGGCATGCCGTTGCAGACCTCGACCACCAGGTCGCAGTCGCGCAGATGCCGGCGGAACGAGAACGGCGCCCTGGCGAACTGGGTGTATGTGCCGCCGCTGCGCCGCACCTCGTAGGGCCGCTCGCCGGCCGCGCCGCCGCACAGCAGCGTCACCTGGTCGCCGCGCGCCGTCAGGCCCTGCGCGAGCCGGTCCACGAGCAGCTCGGAACCGCCCGCGTCCTTGTTCGCGAGGTCCCGCCAGGCGACGAAGACGATGTGCCGCCCGTGACTCATGCCCAGGGGCTCGTTCCGTGACCCCCGTCGGATAGCACTCCTACCGGGAATCGCCGTTTCGTCACGGTCACTGACCTCCCGGATCTGCCCTGCCGGCCGTCATCCGGCCGAGACGATGGGCAATATTGTGGCGATATCTACGAGATCGTCAAGTGTAGGCATCGACCGGGCCGATGGCGACGATCGTTGCCAGATTGTGCCTGCGCGCGGATCGAATTGCGGATCGAATCGGGACTAGCACTGTGAAAGTCACAGCTAGGCTGACAATAAGAAGCTACTGAAAAGTAGCATGTGTCCCTGCCGCCTTTGCAACGCCTTCGGCAAGCTGCCGCGACGACGGAGCGGGGCCATGCAACCGAGGGAGCCGGCGCATGTTGAGATCCGTCCGCCTGTTCCGCCTCTTCCTACGCGAGCAGGCGGATCCTGACGGCTTCTATGCGGCACTGGCACAGGACGCGGCCGGGCAGCTGGCCGCGTTCACCACGGTGCGGGGCAGGACCGTGCTCGACATCGGCGGCGGCGCCGGCTACTTCACGTCGGAGTTCAGGTCCCGCGGTGCCCACTGCTACCTGTTCGAGCTGGACGCCGGGGAGATGACGAGCCGGGGCGAGACGCCTCCGGGCGCCGTCCTCGCTGACGGCTACTGGCTGCCGGTCCGCGACGGCGGCGCCGATGTCTGCGTGTCGTCGAACGTGCTCGAGCATGTCAGGGACCCGAACGGCCTGATCGAGGAGATGGTTCGGGCAACCAGGCCGGGCGGGCTTATCTACCTGTCCTTCACCAACTGGTACTCGCCGTGGGGCGGCCACGAGATGTCGCCCTGGCACTACCTGGGCGCGGGCCTGGCCGAGCGCAGGTATCGGCGCAAGCACGGCAAGCTACCGAAGAACCGGGTCGGCACCAGCCTGTTCCCGCTGCATATCAGCCAGGTGCTGCGGATGACGCGCGGCCGTGCAGACGTCGAGGTGCTCTCGGCGCGACCGCGGTACTACCCGGGCTGGTGCCGGCCGCTGGTGCTGGTCCCTGGCCTGCGCGAGATCGCGACCTGGAACCTGCTGCTTATCTTGCGGCGGACCGGATGACGCTTGCGCGGGCGGCCGGGGAGCAGCGGACGCCTGGGGCGCTGAGTTCGCTGACCGGCAGCATCGGCGGCGGCCAGGCCGCCCGCGGCACCGCGGGCATCGCGCGGTGGGCCATCGGCGTCTGGCTCGTCGCCCTGGTCATCCTGATCCTCAACTCCCGCGGGCAGATCTTCTTCGACACCAAGCTCGGCGTGGACCTCGACCCGGCCGGGTTCTACGCGCGGTTGTGGCACCTGTGGAACCCGCAGGAGTGGTTCGGAACCCTGCAGGACCAGTACATCGGCTACGCGTTCCCGATGGCTCCGTCCTACCTGGCCGGAGAACTGCTGCGGGTCCCGGTCTGGCTCACCGAGCGGATCTGGCTGTCGCTGCTGATGGCCGTCGGCTTCGCCGGCCTGGTCAAGCTGGCGGAGGCGGTTCGGGTCGGAACAGACCGGTCCAGGATCGTCGCCGGGCTCGCCTTCGCGCTCTGGCCGACCTTCACGATCGTGATCGGCTCCACGTCCGCGGGGATACTGCCGGGGCTGCTCGCGCCGTGGGCCGTGCTTCCGCTGGCGAAAGCGGCCCAGGGCGGCTCGCTGGTGCGCGCCGCGGCCAGATCGGGCGGGGCGGTGCTGTTCATGGGCGGCGTCAACGCCACGTCCACGCTCGACGTGCTGGTGCTGCCGGCCCTGTTCGTCGCGACTCAGCTGAGCGGCCGCCGGCGGGCCGTTCTCGCCGCCCTGTGGGCGGGCGCGGTGGCCGTCGCCACGGGCTGGTGGATCGTGCCGCTGCTGCTCCAGGCGAAGTACTCGTTCAACTTCCTGCCCTATGTGGAGCAGTCGGCGACGACCACGGGGACGATGTCGGCGGCCGCCTTCCTGCGCGGGGCGGGAAACTGGACGGCCTATCTGAACCTGGGGCAGCCGTGGCTGCGGGCCGGCTGGGTGATGGTCGCCTATCCGGTCGCGATCCTGGCATCGGCGCTGGCGGCAGCGGCCGGCCTGCTCGGCCTGGCCCGCCGGGACCTGCCGTGCGGAGGCTGGCTGCGCCTGTCGCTCGGCACCGCCGCGCTGGTCGCCCTGGCCGGGTATCCAGGGCCGCTTGGCGGCCTGCTGCACCAGCCGGTCGACGCGTTGCTGAACGGCGCCGCCGCCCCTCTCCGCAACGTGTACAAGGTCGAGCCGGTGGCCGCCGCCGTGCTGGCGCTCGGCGTCGCGCACGCGCTGGTGCTCAGGACCAGGCGCCCCGCCCTCGCCGCCGACCCGGCGCCGCGGGCCATGTGGCACCTGATCGCCGCTCCCGTCATCGGGCTGGTCCTGCTCGGGCTCGCGTACCCGCAGGTCTCCGGTCAGCTGCTCAACTCCGGGTCGTTCCGGTCGGTGCCGCGGTACTGGCACCAGGCCGCCAAGTACCTGAGGGTGCACTCGCCGCGCGCCCCCGCGCTCGTCGTTCCCGCCGAGGCGCACGGAACCTACCTGTGGGGCGAGCCCGTCGACGATCCGCTCGAGCCGCTCGCGAGTTCCCCTTGGGTCGCGCAGGGTCTCGTGCCCTACGGCGGAGCGGGCTCGGCGCTGCTGCTCCGGTCGCTCGAGTCCGCCGTCAGTTCTGGCCAGCGGGTGGCGGGCCTGTCAGGGACGCTGCGCCGGTCAGGGATCCGCTATGTGGTGGTACGGAATGACCTCAGCTCTGCGCAGCTGGACTACGTGCCGCCGCAGGTCGTCCACCAGACGATGCTGAGCTCCGGGTTCCGGCGGGTCGCGGCCTTCGGCCCGCTGATTACCGGAGCCCAGATCGATCCTGCCGCGCCGCAGATTCAGTACGCGCTGCCGTCCTACCCGGCGGTCGAGATCTTCGCGGCCGGACCCGAGGCCGCCAGGCCGCCCCCGGCGGCGGTCGCCCTGCCGCTGAGCAGGACGGTGCTGGTGAACGGCGGCCCCGATGCGCTGCTCCAGCTCACCGGCCAGCACGTGGTCGCGTCGTCCGCGCCCGCGGTGCTGGCCGGGGACAGGCTGTCCGTGCGGCCGGCGTTGTGGGCGGTGACCGACGGCAACCGCCGGGCCGACCATGTCTTCGGGCTGATCGACGCGACCGGGTCCTATACCTACACGGCAACCGGGAAGAACCCGGCCGACGACCCGCTTGGCGGAGCCGGAGGTCCGCCGAGGCAGCTGCTGCCACCCGGCGGGACCGGCCGCCAGACCGTCGCCGTGCTCACCGGGGCAGCCTCGGTCACGGCGTCCTCGTCGGGATCCTGGCTCGCCGAGACGCCGCAGATCGACCCGGTCAACGTGTTCGACGGCAACCCGAGGACCGCGTGGACCGAGGCGGATCCGTCGACGGCGGTGGGCCAGTGGGTCCAGGTCACCTTCAGCCATCCTGTGGTCCTGCCACACTATGTCCGCGTCACGCTGCTCGACGACCTTTCTTCCAGGCCGGTTCCGAGCAGGCTGACGGTCCGCACCGATGCCGGCACCATGACGAGCGCGGTGCGCCGGACCCGTACCGCTCAGCCGCTGCGGGTTCCGCCAGGGCGCACAGGGACGCTGCGGATCACGATCGCGGGCGTCGCCGGCGGCGCGCCGGCCGGCCAGGGAGCCGGACTGGCCGGCATCTCGATCCCCGGGGTCGCCGTGACCAGGTACCTGAAGTCACCTCAGGACACCGCGGGGGAGCGGGCCGGGTGGGCGGCGTTCTCGTTCGAGCGGCCGGTGCCGTCACCGGCGAGCCTGGCCAACGTGGCCGCCTATCCGCCGCTCGCCAGGATCTTCGCGACCTGGAGGCCGGCCGCGTACCGGCTCAGGGCAACGGCGATAGCCGTGCCAGGCCCGGCCCTCGACGCCGTGCTGGGCCGGCTGACCGCGGCTCGCAAGGACTCGCTCGAGGTCACGGCGAGCTCGACCTGGGGATCGCTGCCCAGCCTGGCGCCGGCCAGCCTGTTCCGCGCCGATCACCCCGGCTCGTGGATCGCCGGGGCGGCCAAGCCCGTCATCAGGCTGACCTGGCAGGGCAGCCGCACGATCCGGCGGATGGTCATCAGGCCGCTACCCGGGTTCGCCGCCGCGCCAGCGTCCATCAAGATCACCAGTCCGCAGGGAACCAGATACGCCAACGTCGGACTCGGCGGCCTGACCGAGATCGTGCCGCCGCTGACGACGTCCAGGATGAGCATCAGCTTCCCCGTCGTCCAGTTCACGACGACTACGCAGCCGGTCTCCGGGCAGGTCGTCAAGCTGCCGGTCGGGTTGTCAAGGCTGTCGATACCCGCGCTGGCCGGCCTGCGCCCCGCGACGCTCCCCTCGGCGGCCCGGTTCTCGCTGCCATGCGGTTCAGGGCCGCGGATCACGGTCGACGGCCGTTCGCGGCGGACCGGGGTCTCCGGCCGGGTCGGCGCGCTCATCGCCTTCCAGCCGGTGCACGTCAGGCTTTGCGGCGCGCGATCAGCGCTGTGGATCCGCGCCGGCCAGCACCGGCTGGCGGCGGCCAGGCCCGTAGTGTTCACGATCACCGGTCTCAGCCTGACCAGCTCCGAGCCGCCCGTAGCGACCGGGCAGGCGCTCGGCGGGACCGCCGGCGCAACGGGCCGTTCCCGCCCGGTCAGGGTGCTGGCATGGAAGCCGGAGTACCGGCAGGTAAGGATCGGTGCGGGCGCATCCTCGTACCTGGAACTGCACCAGAACGCCAATCCAGGCTGGACGGCCACCCTGCACGGGCGGGAGCTGCAGTCCGTCAGGCTCGACGGCTGGCAGCAGGGGTTCATCGTCCCGGCCGGCGCCGGTGGCATCGTAACGCTGACCTTCAAGCCGGTTAAGTTCTATCATGTCTGGATTATTCTTTCCGCGGCCGGGGCGCTCGGGCTGCTCTTCGTCGCCGTGGCTCGCCGAAGGCCCAGGAGAGTGGGCGAGCGGATGGATCGAGCGTTTCCCGCCGGTCTCGTGCTGCCCGCGCCGCCCGCGCCGCCCGCGCCGCCCGCGCCGCTCCCGCCGCCGCCCGCGGCAACCGGGGCGCACCGCACCCGTGCTGCCCGTCCCGCCTGTCCGAGCCGCCGATGGCCTGACCCGGCCCGGCCGGCGAGGCGGCGATGCTGGCCGCGAGGGTTGCCCTGGGCGGGCCTGATCGCGCTGACCGTCCTGATCGCCCTCGTCGGCGGCCCCGTGGTCCTGGCAGTGCCCGTGCTGGCCGTTGCCGCCTATCGATGGCCAGGCTGGTACGGCGGGATCGCGGCGGCCGCGATGATCGCCGCCGGTGTGCTCACGGTGACGGCAGCGCATCCCGTCCTGCACGGCACCGGTGCGTTCGGCGCTCCCGCGCAGGCGTGCGCCGTGGTCGCGCTGGCAGCGGCGCTGATGCCGGTCCTGCCGGCCCGCCCTAACCGCAAGGCGGCCAGGGCCATCAGCGAGCCGCGGGGGCGCGGCGCCGCCTGGACTGAGGAGCGAGGGACGAGCGACGAGCGAAGGCGGCGCAGTGAAGGGGGAATGAGGAGGCGGGCGGGGCCCCGCAGGCGAGCGGGAAACACAGAATGATCGAGCGCTTCGCCGTGCCTGACCAGCTGACCTGCTACTACGACGGGCCGGCCGAGCCTGCCAACGTGCACGTCGAGGTCCGGGTCCCCGGCATGCTCGATGAGAGCGTCCTGCGCGGGGCCGTGCAGGCCGTGCTCGCGTCCGAGCCGGGAGTGAGGGCGAGACGGGCACCGGCCGGCGGCTGGCGGCGCAGCTACTACTGGGAGTACCCGCCGGTGCCCGACGTCGACCCGGTCCGCGTCGCGGCCCCTGGCGACCGGGCCGGCCTCGACGCCCAGCGCGATGCGTTCTTGTCGCAGGCGCTGCCGCTCGACGTCTCGCCGCCGCTGCGGTTCCTGCTCGCGTCAGGGACAGGCGGCGACTGCCTGATTCTCAACGCGCACCATGCCCGCTTCGACGGGCTGTCCTGCCTCAGGTTGCTGCGCATGGTTGCCGACGAGTACGGAAGGCTAGAGCGCCGGTCACATCCGGCGGCCTCGCCGGCGGATCCCTGGCACCAGGCGGCCGGCCAGCGGCCCGCGGGTGTACCGGAACCTGGGCCGCCCGCCGCCCGCGGTGGCACGACCGAGGGGCCGGCCGGGGCCGCACGCGCGCGCCGCGGTCCGATCGCGCGGATCGCACCTGGTCACGGCGGCGAAGGCGGCACACCACTGCCCGGGTACGGTGCCTACCTGCTGAGCTGGGACGGGCTGGCCGTCGCCGACCCGGTGCGGTCGGCCGGGGCCAGCGTCAACGACCTGCTGATCACCGCCTTGATGCTCACGATCAGCGACTGGAACGAGCGCCGTGCCGGAAGCGGCAGAAGCGGCGGCCGCGGCGGCCAGATCAGGATCACGATGCCCGTCGGAGACCGGACCCAGGACGGCCCAGGCGGGCAGTGGGCCAACCTGTCCAGGCTCACCGCCGTCACCGCGCGGGTGCAGCCCGGGACGCAGCCCGGCGACCTGCTCGGCGAGGTGGCGCGGCAGACCAGGTATGCCAAGGAACACCCCGGACCGCAGGTCGACCTGGCATCGCGCGTGCTGGCCGGGGCGCCGGTCCCGGTCACGGCCAAGCACATGGTCCTGCGGGCGGCACTGCGGGTCGCGGGTGCGTTGCTCTGCGATACCTCACTGATCTCTAACCTCGGCCTGATCGATGCGCCGGCCTTCGGGGCGATGACCGCCACGGAGGTCTGGTTCTCGACGTCCGCGCACATGCCGCGCGGCCTGTCGCTCGGCGCCGTCACCGCGGGCGGACGGCTCCGGCTGACCTTCCGTTACCGCCGCGCGCTGTTCTCGGACGCCGACGCCGCCGAGTTCGCCGGGCGGTACGCCAAGGTTCTCGACCAGCTCGCCGGGGCGGGGTCGCGGTGAGCGGGCCCGGCCTGGCGGTCGCCGTGGCCCTGCTGGCTACGGCCGCCTACCATCTCGGGCTGATACTCGAGAAGCGGGCGCTCGCGCGGCTGCCCGCCATCGACGCCAGGCACGCCGTGCGGCTGCTGCGTGTCCTGCTGACCGCCCCTGCCTGGCTGGTCGGCTTCTGCCTGATGCTCTGCGGTTTCGGGCTCCAGGTCATGGCGCTCACGCTGGCACCGGTGAGCGTGGTCCAGCCGATACTCGGCTCGGGTGTGGTGCTACTTCTCGTGCTGTCCAGGATCGTGCTGCGCGAGACGCTGGGACGCCTCGAACTGGCCTGCGTGCTGGCGATGGCCGGGGCGATCGTCGTGATCGCGTTGTCCGCGACCGGGTCGGCCGGGCACGTCGGCCACCAGACCAGCGGCGGTCTGCTCGCGGCCGTCGCGATACCGGCCAGCGTCGTGGCGGTCGGGCTGGGCGCCAGCGCCATGCGCCCTGGCCCGGCAGGCCGGCATCGGGTGCCGGCCAACGGAGTCTCGTACGCGGTGGCGTCCGGACTGCTGTACGGGGTCGCCACCCTGGCCATCAAGGGCCTGTCGGGAACGATCGCCCACTACGGCGCGCTCAGCGTCGGCCTGGTACTCGCGGTCGCGGGCTCGCCCTACCCCTACGTGACGGTCGGCTGCTCCGCCATCGGCATGCTCATCTTCCAGACCGGCCTGCAGCGCTGCCGGGTCTCGATCGTCGGGCCGGTCTCCAACATCACCGGCAGCATCTTTTTCATCGTGGCCGGCACCTGGCTGTTCGGCGAGCGGCTGCCCGCCGACCCGGCCAAACTGGTCCTCCGGCTGGCCGGCATCGTGGTGGCCGGCGTGGTCGTGGCCGTGCTGTCGCGCAGGCCGGCCGGGGCGGAGGCCGCGGTGCTCCAGGTCGATGCCGCCGGGTCGGCGGACGGGCCCGCCACGGTGGCGGGGGCGGCATGAGCGGCGGCCCGACCGCGCGACCTGCCGGGAGCCGCGCCGTCGGCGTGGCGCCGGAACCGTTGCGAGTCCTTTCGGGAGCCGCGCCGCCCACCCGGCCAGCCCCGATGGGATGGAGATGATCATGCCGATCGAGCGACCGCTGCTTGACATCCTGGCCTGCCCCATCGACAAGCAGGGCCTGCTGTACTTCGACGACGAGGGGATTCTGTACAACCCGCGGCTGCGCCGCATCTACCGGATGGCCGAGGATCACCTGGTCATGCTCGCCGACCGCGCCGAGCCGGCCGCGGAGCAGGAACACAAGCGGCTGCTGAAGCGAGCGGGTCATGGTGACGCCGTCGGCACAGCAGGTCTGCGTGCCGACGGCCTTGACCGGGAGGAAACGATCGGTGACCTCGGGACACGCGGCGGTCCGCAGGCCGGCTAACGGCCGTTCCGCGCAAGCCTAACCGGCGCCTTCAGCGGCTCTTTCCGCCTGATCGGTTCTGCGGGCCCTATCGGCCCCTTATCAAGCTACATGGCACATGACGTTCGTTATGATCACGTGTCCTGACTCTAGTGACAGCCCTGCTACTGGTCAGTATCATACGTCAAACTCGCACAATACCCGCTAGGCCACCGGATTTGAGCGCCAATCCGCAGGAGGACCCATGCGCCGCGTCGTCTGGCCAGTACTGACCGGGCTAGGAGTCTTCTTTATCGTGCTCGCGCTCCTGTCGAGGTTCTTTGTGCCCGGACAGGCCATTAAGTTCCCGCTGAACGAGTACCGCACGACCACGCTCCAGGCGGACAACGCGAGCTACTTCAGCCCTAAGTTCGTGACCGAGGAGTCTGGGGTGACGCTGCAGGCGACCACCACCACGCGGGGCGATGTCGCGGCGGCGAAGTCGATCGACAGTTCCCGGGTGGCGGTCTGGCAGACGTACACGGCCATCGAGGACACCTCCAACCACACGCCCGTCGATATCCCGGCGGCAGGGAACTCCCTGGCCTTCGACCGCAAGACCGGCGCGCTGGTGTCGTGGAGCGGTAACTCAGTCGAGGGCACGCACGTCAGCGTTACCCCGAACGAGCAGGGGTCCGTGTTCCCGCTCGGCACCAAGAAGCAGAACTACCAGGTCTTCGACACCACGCTGAAGAAGCCGGTGACGTTCCGCTACAAGGACATCACGGCGACCGATGGCGTGGCGACCTACGTCTTTGTGGCCACGGTTCCGAGCCAGCAGATCGGCACCCAGACCGTGCCCGGGTCACTCGTCGGCCTGACCGCGAGCGCGGTCACGCTGCCGGAGTTCTACAGCGCCAAGGAGATGTACTTCGTGGATCCCGTGACCGGCGTGCCGCTTTCCGTGCAGCGGAACGTCCAGGAGACGCTGCAGGACAGCACCGGTACCACGCGTCTGGTCCTGCTGAGCGCCAACTTCCAGACAACGCCCGACAGCGTGACGTCCGCGGTCAGCACCGACAACGGCGACGCTACCAAGATCAGCCTGATCAACGTGACCATCCCGATCGTGGCCGGCCTGCTCGGCGTCGTCCTGCTGATCGCGGGCCTGGTGCTCAGCAGGCGGCCCGAGGATGAGGAGTACGAGGACGAGGAGCAGCCGGTCGGCGCGTCCGCCTAGCTAAGCGGCGGGTCTGTTCGGTCATAAATCGGAGGCGGCTGGTGGGGTTCTGGGAGAGTGCGCGGGAGGAACCCGACTGGCTGGCGGTGGTCAAGGCCGTCGTCGAGCCGGCCGAAGGGGTCGAGCCCTCCGACGAACTCGCCGCGGAGATCCTCGCGTAGCTGGAGGGCAGGCTGGCGAAGATGAAGTGGCCCAGGTCGATCGACTTCGTCGCCGAACTTCCGCGCGACCCGAGCGGGAAGCTGATCAAGCGCCGCCTCCGCGACCCGTACTGGGCCGGCCGGTCAACCGCCATCTAGGGCGCGAGTCCCTGGCCCGGGCCGCGGTGCCCGACCCGCCCGTCGGCGGCCCGTCATCGGCCCGTCATCGGCGCGCCGGCAGGCCGATGGCCTCGACTTACTGCGTGTTTTGTGACCGCAAAAGCCGCGAATCGGGCGCCAAGCGACCGGAACCGCGATCCCGCACCCAAACGCCACCCGATTGATCCGGGGATTCATCCGGTAGAGCCGGATGAATCCCCGGATCCATCCGGCTCGGCGTGGCGGGGAGAGGTGGGGTGGGGGTGCTCGGCGTGGCGGAGAGGGGCGGCGGTGCCCGCGGTGGGTTCGGTGAGCGGATTGTTGCCGAGGCGGTTGGCTGCGCGTGTCAGGGCGGCGAGCAGGGCGCCGGCGGCGAGTGGTTCCGGTGGCCCGCCGTAGGTAGCGGCAAGCACCTGCCGGCGAATGCCCGGCAGCTCGGTCGCGGTGACGCCTGGATGCCGCAGTGCCCGCAAGGCCAGCCCAGGCAGGACGGCGATTCCGAGCCCGGCGGTTACCAGCGCCTGGGCGGCAATGTAGTCGTCCGTAGTCACGGCGATGTCCGGGCTGAATCCGGCTGAGCGGCACAGGCGGAGGAGAACGTCCTGACACCGCTCGCATCCCGCGATCCAGCGATGACCTTCGTACGCCGCGAGAATGCTCGCGGCGGCCGCCGAGGTGCTCGCTGGCTTTCCGGCCCCGCGCCGGCCCGAGCCGTACTGGCCCGAGCGGGGCTGGCCCGAGCCGTGCTGGCCCGAGCCGTGCTGGTGGCCGGCCCGGCCGGCGTTGAGTATCTTGCCCGGCCCGGCGGCCGGGCCGCCCCCGCCGGTCCCGCCCGGCCCGGCGGCCGGGCCGCCTCCGCCGGTCCCGCCCGGCCAGGTGGCCGGCGTGATCAGGTATACGGGCTCGTCGAGCACCGCCTGGAAGCGCAGATCCTCATCGCTCAGCGGGTCGGCCGCACTGGTCGACGGGGTGCCGGGACCGGCGTCCTCGTTGGCCGGTGCGACCGAATGCCGATACCTAAACACCAGCGCAACGTCGACCTCGCCTACCCTGAGCATCCTCAGTGCGTCGGCGGGTTCGGCCTGGACGAGGGAGACGTCGGTGACGGCCCGGTCGGCACGGAGAGCCGGGACGGCGGCAGCGGCCAGGGTGCCGAGCGCCGATCCGAACGCCGCCAGCCTGACCTTCTCCTGCTTGAGCCCGACATGCGCGGCCAGTTCAGCCTCCGCCGCGTCGAGGCGGCCTAGTATCTCTTCCGCCCGCTCAGCGAGCAGCTGCCCGGCCTCGGTGAGCCGGATTCCGCGGCCCGCCCGTTCCATGAGCTTCGCGCCGGTCTCGGACTCCAGCCTGGCCATATGGTGGCTGATCGACGGCTGAGCGTAGTTCAGAGCCTGGGCCGCGGCGGTAACGGAGCCGTGCCTGGCGATCGCGACGAGCACGCGGAGCCTGATGGCGTCCAGCATGCACTCAACTATAGATCGAGCCGAATTCAGCCAGCAGAATCATCAACCTGGCGTTCGGCGCGCCCGCGCAGCAGCGGCCAGTGCGGTTCGCGCGGAGGCGCCCCCGCGGCTGCCCGGCGGCGCCAGGCGATGCCTGACAGCGCCTCGAGCACGACCCGGTTGGCCAGGTAGGCGGTGACCTCCGCGTGGTCGTACGGCGGCGCGACCTCGACGACGTCCACCCCGGCCACGGGAAGCTGCATCGCGATCCGGCGGACGGCGTCGAGCAACTGCCTGCTCGACAGGCCGCCGGGCTCGGGGGTGCCGGTTCCCGGTGCGAGGCCTGGATCGACCACATCGACGTCGACGGACAGGAACACGCCGTCGCAGTCGTCCAGCGCAATGGCGAACGCCTCGGTAAGGCAGTCGTCGAGGCCGCGGGCGACGATCTCGCTCATCTCGTAGCTGCGCATGCGCTGGGCCGCCATCCAGTCCAGCGTCTCCGGCTCCGGCCAGTAGCCGCGCAGCCCGATCTGGAGGAACCTATCGCCGCGGACCGCCCCCGACTCGATCAGCCTGCGCATCGGGGTGCCGTGCCCGTAGAGCGAACCGAGCTGAGTATTGCCGGTGTCGGCGTGGGCGTCGAAGTGGATCATCGAGAGCCGGCCCCACCCGACGTGCCGCGCGACGCCAGTGGCGTCGGGGAACGTGACGGTATGGTCGCCGCCGAGTATTACCGGGATGGCGCCACCGGCTGCGGCAGACTGAACGGACTCCTCCAGGCGGTGCAGCGAGCGCTCGGTATCCCCCGACGGCATCTCGATGTCGCCCGCGTCGGCGACCTTGAGCTCGGCGAGCGGGTCGACGCCGAGCGCCAGGTGCGGGCGCGAGCCGTCGTGCGGCAGGTAGTCGGTAAACCTGATCGCCTGCGGGCCGAACCTGGCGCCCGGCCGGTGCGACGTGCCGCCGTCGAACGGCGCACCGATGATCATGATGTCCGTGCCAGCCCAGGACGGCGGGTCGGACAGATCGGCGCTCGGCACGCCGAGGAAGGTGGCATCAGGGCCGTACAGGTTACCGACTCGCGTCATCGCAGACCTCCGGAGTCCGACCCTAGCGGCACCACCAGCACCGTCCGCACCGGGTGGACCGGGTGGACCAGGCGGGACCCCGGATAACCTGCTCATGCAACGCCGGAGCCCATGCGCCGCCCGGATTCGGCAGCTCTTCGGCGGACGCGGTCGCGGGAGGACGGGAATGGCGGGATCGTCTCGGCAGGATCTGCTCCAGGCAGGAGTCGGCGACATGGCCGGGCTGATGCGCGCGGCCGGCGCCGCGCGCGGGCGCCACCTGGCCGTTCCGGGAACGCTGAACTTCAGAGACGCCGGCGGATACCCGGTCGGCGGCGGCGTCATCGGCTGGCGCAGGCTGCTCCGGTCGGACGGGTTGCACCGGCTCGGGCCAGGCGCCGCCGACGTGCTCGCCGCGCTGCGGCTGCGGACCGTCCTGGACCTGCGGACCAGCACGGAAGCGCAGATCGCGCCGAGCCCGCTCGACGAGCTGGCGGGCCAGGGCGCGCTCACCATGCACGTCTCACTGATCGGCGACGACCTTAGCGAAGTGCCGGCCGAGCTTGGCGCGATCTACGACTACGTCGTCGAGAAGCGGGGCGCCGCGATCGCGGCGGCTATCCGGTCGCTGGCCAGGCCTGGCGGCCTGCCCGCCCTGGTGCACTGCTCCGCCGGTAAGGACAGGACCGGCATCGTCGTGGCGTTCGCGCTCGCGGCGGTCGGGGTGCCCGATCGGTTCATAGCCGCGGACTACGCGTTGAGCAGCCTGTACCTTGATCCGCAGCACACTCCGACGATCGGCAGGGTGCAGGCGAGCACCGGGCTCGGCGATCGGCTGACCGCCGCCCTGCTCGCTAGCCCGCCCGAGCTGATCACGCGCGTGCTCACCAGGGCCAGGCGGCGTGGCGGCAGCATCGCCGGCTACCTGGCCGCGCACGGTGTGACGGCGGCCGAGTTGACGGCGCTGCGGTCCGCGCTCGTGACAGGAGGCGAGCAACACGATGGGGCGGATGACTGCGATGTCCCACGATGAGCTGGACCGCCTGATCCTGCGCGCGCTGGTCCAGGACGCCAGGGCCAGCTATGCCGAGATCGGCGCGACGGTCGGGCTTTCGGCCCCGGCGGTCAAGCGGCGAGTCGACCGGCTGCGCGCCGCGGGCGCCATCACCGGGTTCTCGGCCAGGCTGAGCCCGGGTGAGCTCGGCTGGACGACCGAGGCCTACGTCGAGCTGTTCTGCCGCGGCAAGACCTCGCCCGCCGACATCGCGGCCGCTGCCCGCAAGCACCCGGAGATAGTCAGCGCCTGCACGGTCACGGGCGACGCCGATGCGCTGCTGCATATCAGGGCCGCGGACATGCGGCATTTCGAGCAGATCGTGGAGCGGATCAGCGCTGAGCCTTTCGTGGTCAGGACCAGAAGCTCGATCGTGCTTTCCAAGCTCGTCGACCGCCCCGACGCGCTGCCCGAGCTAGCAAATTGAGCGCGCTAAGGAATCTGTGCTGATCAGGCGGTTAGCCTCGGCAGGATCGGTTAAAGTCGGGGCATGTCCGAGCACGACGACGGGTACGCCAGCAGTCAGATGCCTCGCACGACGGGGGAGTTTCGCGCTGCCCCCGACATCTCGGCGAGCACGGCAGAGTTCAAGGCCTTCGCGTCGAACCGGGGCCCCGAAGACGAGCCGCGGGGCGCGTCGGGCGGCGCCTGGCCCGAACAGCCGTGGTCCGGCGGGCCCGCCAAGAGCGGTTCGGGGCGGACGATGGTCATCATGGCGAGCGTGGTCGTCGCCGTCGTGGTGGTCATCGCGCTCGTCGTCGCGATCGGCTAGCGGGCGGCCCGGTCCGTCAAGGCGAAGACTTTGCGTCACTATCTGCCGCAAAGTCTTCGGCTTACCGCAAATCCTTCGCTTTAACTCAGCGAGCCGCGCCGGGCCAGCCTGGAGGCCGGCGCCGAGCTGGGCCAGCCCGGGGGCCGGCGCCGCGCGGAGGTTAGAAGCCGCCGCCGAGCTCGGTCCACGCCTGCCAGCCGCTGCCCGGGTTGCTCGACACCGCGAGCATCCGGTTGCCGTCCAGGGCCGCCACCCCGGCCGGCCCACCGGAGTTGAGCCAGCCCGCCGGGCTGCCCATCATCGTCCCGCCGGGGATGCTGCCGATCGGCGCCCAGCCCGACCACGCGGACGAGCCGGAGTTGCCGCTGTTGCGGATGTACCGGACCTGACCGCCTGCCAGCTTGGCGTAGACGATGACGAACCCCGACGGCCAGGTGGCCGCGGCAGGCGACCCGGCGATCTTGGTGCCGCCCCCGGCGGCGGAACCCGGGCCGGCCAGCGGGCTGCCCCAGGTCCAGGCGTCGCGCACCGGCGACCCGCTGATCCAGGCGCGGTCGAGTCCGCCCGACCTCGACGCGGCGAAGAACTCGAGCTCTCCCGAGCCGTCCACGGCCACCGACGGCACGCCGGTCAGGTTCGCCGGACTGCCCGCGAGCGTGCTCCATTCGCTCCATGCCCGCCCGTTCCAGCGGTCAGACGCTGCCGTCCCCGCGGTCGTGACGCAGAAGACGTAGGTGCCGTTCCCGGCACCGACGACCGGCACCGGGGAGCTCGCGCAGCTGCCGCCGATGCTCTTCCACGCCGTCCAGCGCGTGTTCTGGTTCGGCCGACGCTGCCTGGTGACGCCGACCGAGCCGTCTGCCAGCGTCTCGAAGACTTCGACCTCGCCGCGTGGCAGCCGCACGGCCGCGGGATCGGCCTTGCGGAGCGGCGGCTGCGGCGATGCCGCGAGCTGTGTTCCCCACTCCCAGTCGTTCGGGAACCCTGGCTGCTGCCAGGCGTGCTCGACCCGGCCTGACCGGTCGCGGGCGAACACTGTCAGCCTGCCGTCCGCCTGCGCGACCGCTGACGGATTGGACACGATCGTGGTCGGCGACTCCCCGACGGCGTGGACGGCCGACCACGTCAGGCTGCCGACCGGCCGCTGCCAGGCGTGCGAAAGCGCGTGGTCCGCCGAACGGGCGAACCACTCCGCGGTGCCGTTGCTGTTGATCGCCACCGCGATGCGGTAGCCGGAGTGACCGCCGCTGACCACCGAGCCGCCGCCGAGCCTGACGTCAAGCTGGTCGCTGTCGATGTTGATCGTGGTGCCGCCGTGGGTTTCCTGGTGCCCGCCCAGGTACTGGTGGATCCGCGCGTGAGTGGTCCACATGCCGGCCGGCATGTAGGGGCTGGTGGTCGTTGCCTTGCCGTCCCAGTCCGCGTAGTAGATCACGTCGGGCTCGGTGATCGACCCGGCGGCGGCGGCGAGCGCACCGATGTTGGTGAACGACTCGTAGACGCCCGAGCGGTAGCCGCGGGCGTTCAGTTCGGCGTCCCACGCCGACAGGAACGTGGTGACCTGCGAGTTGCAGGCCGGCGCGTAGGCCTCCATGTCGAAGATCAGCGGCGTGCCCGCGCCGATGCCCAGGCCGGCCGCCCGCGCCGCCGCATCGTCGGCGGCCGCCCGTCCCTGCGCGGCGGCTTTGCTCGTCGTGATGGTGGCGTCTCCGGAAGCCAGCACGCAGCTCGACTGTAGCCCCGGGTAGATCGGGAAGTAGTGCCAGCCCTGGCCGACGATGCCGGTCAGCCACGAGGGCGTCAGGTTGGCCTGGGCGCAGGCCCGGTTGACCCCGCCGATGTAGATGCCGACAGCGCGGTAACTCGATGCCAGCCACTTGGTCATCGTTCCCGCGCTCGGCGCGGCGCAGCTGTCGAAGCCACTGCCGGCGAACAGGCCCTGGCCCGGGCCCCCGCTCCGGGCCGCGGGGCCGCCAGCCGCTGCCCCCGCCGCGCGCGCCATGCGGTCGGCCCGCTGGCCGGCCCGCTGCCCGTCGGGCCCCGCGACGACACCGATCGACGAGCTGATCGTCTCGGCCAGCTTCCGGCCGGTGCGGTAGGAGATCGACACCCGCACGCCCCTGCGCGGCAAGTCCTCGGTGATGGTCCTGGTCACGTCCCGCCGCCCGGCGATGGCCGGCCGGATGCCGCCGGGGCGGACCGCGGCCCGGACCGGACCGGCCGCCCGATGACCCGCGCCGGCCTGGCGCGACGGCTCTACCAGCACGGCCTCGGTCCGGCCCACCAGGCCGGCCGGGCAGCGGGGGTCGGCCGCCGGCGTCCCGAGGTAGACCGCGTGCACGTCAAGCCGCGGGCATGCCGACGGGTCCGTAGCGAACCTGATCACCGGCCAGGAGGCGGGCACGCGCAGTCGTACACCGTCGAAGGCTACGCTCTGCCACCGATCGGCTCGTGCAGCACCGACCGCCGCAGGTGCGGGAACAGTCAGCGAAACAGTGACTATGGCCAGGCAGAAGGCATACCTTCGAAAACTCATACAAGCAATGGTTGCGCCTTGAAGCCGAAACTGCGCGCTGTTTCCGATAACTGTGCGTAGTTGATTACAAACCTTTGATTAGCCAAACGGCTCGCACGGGGTGCTCATCACCGCACCAGCCAGCGCGGCCTGGCCGGATCGGGCTCGAGTTTCCGCCTCAGCTGCGCCATGTACAGCCTGAGGTTTTCCGTCGCGTCCGCGTAGCCGGGTCCCCAGACCTCGTGCAGCAGCTGCCGCCGGCTCAGCAGCTTGCCCGGATGCCGCCGCAGCACTTCGAGCAGGTGCCACTCGGTCGGCGTGAGCCTGATGTCCTCGCCGTCCCTTCTGGCGCGCTTGGCGGCCAGGTCGATGGTCAGGTCGCCGAGCGTAACCCGGGGTTCGCTCGCCTCCGCTGCGCTGCGGCGGACGACCGCGCATCCTGGCCAGCAGTTCGTCCATCCCGAAGGGCTTGGTGACGTAGTCGTCGGCGCCGGCGTCGAGCGCCTCGACCTTGTCGGTGCTGTCGGCGCGACCCGACAGCACGATGATCGGCGCGTCGGTCCAGCCGCGCAGCCCGCCGATCACCTCGACGCCGTCCAGGTCTGGCAGGCCGAGGTCGAGGATGGCCAGGTCGGGCGGATGATGCGCGGCCTCCTCCAGCGCCTGCGTGCCGGTCTGCGCCGTGTAGACCTCAAAGTGCCTGGCCCTCAGGTTGATCCGCAGCGCCCGGATGATCTGCGGCTCGTCGTCGACGACGAGCACTCTGGTCACGAGGGACCTGGGCCATGCAGCGCGGCTGCGTGTGCTCGCCGGGCAGCGCGCGCCGTGCCGGGAACGGCCGGCAGCGGGAGCGATCGTGAGCCCGCCTCCAGGGGTGTCCTCTGGTTCCAGGGTCCCGTCCATCGCCTCGGTCAGGCCGCGGGACAGCGCCAGTCCGAGGCCGATGCCGGTCGTGTTGTCCGTGTCGCCGAGCCGCTGGAACGGCACGAACATCCGGCTCGCCTGCTCCAGCGCGATGTCGAACAGGGCGATCCCGCCGCCGAACGGGGTGAACGAGTCGTGGAACGAGTTCACCGAGCCGGTCGAGGTCACCGTGGTCGAGGCGGCGAACAGCGAGGACCCCGGCGCGCCGAAGGCGACATTCTTGCCTTCCATCGCGCCGTGCGCGAGGTGCGGCCCGAGGCCGCCGCCCTGCGCCTCGAAGAAGCTGATGCCGCCCGCCGAGCGCGACTATGAGCAGGCCGAGCTGGAGCCAGCCTGCGGTTGCGACAGACATCAGAACCTCTCGGGCAGGATGAGGGCGAGGAACAGGTAAACGGTCAGGCCGATGCCGACGATCAGCCCGAGCAGGTTGCTAGCGCTCAAAGTGCTCGACCCCCTTCACGAGCAGGAGCAGCACGGCGAAAACCACGATGGTCAGCCCGATGTACGCGAGATCTTGCACGACGCCTCCTCAGGCGCTCTGCTGCGGAACCGCCCCAGTTAATGCCCCCCAGCGGGCGAAAGGCCGGGTCCTAGCAGCTCCCATGCGGGCGCGGCGCGATCCCTAACGAACTCCATGCGGTGGCGCTGGTTGGCCATGTCCAGTGACGTCCGCTCCTGGCTGGGAATAAACCTTCGGTGCGTGCCAGCCGGGGCAGGGGAGGCAGGGGAGACGGACGGTGACCAGGAGGCAGATGATGGCGGACTTCGCGTCGTTCGCGGCGCTCGGCGACAGCTTCACCGAGGGAGTGGGAGATCCGTCTGCCGACTGCGCGGGCTGCCGCGGGTGGGCGGACAGGTTTGCCGAGCACCTGGCGTCGCACCACCCTGGCCTGCGCTACGCGAACCTCGCTATCCGCGGCAAGCTGCTCGGCGAGGTGCTCGATGAGCAAGTGCCGGTCGCGGTCGGGATGGCACCGGACCTGGTCAGCCTGGCGGCGGGCGGCAATGACCTGCTCAGGCCGAGCACCGATCCCGACGATCTCGCGGCGGTGTTCGAGACGGCCGTCGCCAGGCTGACAGCCGTCGGCGCGACGGTGCTGGTGTTCACGGGCTTCGACCCGAAGGCGTTCCCCGTGCTCCGCCTGATCAGGAGCAAGTCCGCGGTACTGACCCTGCACGTACGCGAGATCGCCGGCCGCTACGGCTGCCCCATCGCCGACCTGTGGACGATGCGGATACTGACCGACCGCCGGCTCTGGACACCCGACCGGTTGCACCTGACTCCGGACGGGCATCGCCGGGTGGCCCTGCTCGCGTGCGAGGTGGCCGGGATCCCCGTCGCGGCGGACTGGCGGGCGCCGCTGCGGACCGTGCCGCCCAGGCCGGGACCGGCCGGTGCCGCGGCGGCCTGGGTGGCCGCCAGGTGGAAGGACGTCGAGTGGGTTTCCCAGCACGCCGCCCCGTACCTGAGCCGGCGGCTGCACGGCGTCTCCAGCGGCGACGGCATGGTCCCGAAGCGCCCCGAGCTCGTCACCGTGGACGGCGTGACGTCGGGCGGGGTGGCCCCGGACGACGTTGCTCCGGAAATCGCGGCTGCTGAAGGACCGTCAGGCGCGCCGACGCCGGAGACCATGGTCGCCCAAGGTGTTGCCGTAAGAACACCCAGCAGGTTAGCGGGTCATGTCCTGCGGGCTGCTGGCCGCGGCCCCGCTGTGGTCCAGTCCACAGGGCTGTCGCCCGGGAACTGCCGCCCCTCGAACATCTGTGTCACACCGATGCTCCGCGCGCCGCGTGCGTACCGACATCGATGTGGCATGGATGTTCGCCGGCGAACACCGCTGCCGCATCGATGTTCTGGGGGGTGGGCCGAGACGGGCATCTATGCCACATCGATGTTCCAGCAGGCGGCGCGCTGCGGGCGGTTGGCGGCACGGGCAGGTATCCCGGCGCGGGCGAGCGCGCCGGCGCGGGTGGCGGGCGCGGCCCCCCGCGGGGCGCAGGGGACGCGGGTGGCGGGCGCGGCCCCCCGCGGGGCGCAGGGGACGCGGGCGGCGGCACAGCGCAGAGGGTGGGGGCGCAGGGGTGGCGGCACGGCGCGGAGGGTGGCGGCGCCGCGAACGGGCTATGCTGCGGCGCGTGGAACTTGATCTTTCCCTCGGCGTGGGCGATCTGACCGCGCAACTGGTCGATGCCGAGTCGGTGAGCGGCTCGGAAGGACCGCTGGCGGGGGCGATCGAGGCGGCCCTGCGCGAATGCGGCCACCTCACCGTTGAGCGCGACGGCAACGCTGTCGTGGCGCGGACCGAGCTCGGCCGGGCGCAGCGGGTGGCACTGGCCGGGCATATCGACACGGTCCCGGTGGCCGGGAACCTGCCGTCCAGGGTCGACGGGGACGTGCTGTACGGCTGCGGCACCTCGGACATGAAGTCAGGAGTGGCGGTTCAGCTGAAGCTGGCCGCCGAGGTGACCTCCCCCGTCGTCGACGTGACCTACGTGTTCTACGACTGCGAGGAGGTCGAGTCCGAGCGGAACGGGCTGCTGCGGCTCAGCAGGAACAGCCCGGCGAGCCTGGCCGCGGACTTCGCGATCCTGCTCGAGCCGACCGGGGGCGTGGTCGAGGGCGGCTGCCAGGGCACGCTCCGGGCCGAGGTGCGGGCCACGGGCGAGCGCGCGCACAGCGCCAGGGCCTGGATGGGCCGCAACGCCATTCACGACGCGGCCGGGATCCTGGACCTGCTCCGCGGCTACCGGGCACGCCTGCCGGAGGTCGACGGCCTGGCGTACCGCGAGGGCCTGAACGCGGTGGGGATCAGGGGCGGTGTCGCCGGCAACGTCATACCTGACGAGTGCGTCGTCACGGTGAACTTCCGGTTCGCCCCCGACCGGTCGGCCGAGCAGGCCGCCGAGCACGTACGCGAGGTGTTCGGCGGCTGGGAGGTCACCATCACCGATGTCGTCGGCGGGGCCCGGCCCGGCCTGGCCAGCGTGGCCGCCGTCTCGTTCGCCGCTGCGGTGGGCGGCACGCCGAGGGCCAAGCTGGGCTGGACCGACGTAGCGCGATTCGACTCCCTGGGCATCCCGGCGGTCAACTACGGCCCTGGTGACCCGCTGCTGGCTCACTCGCGGGGCGAGCACGTGGCGCTCAGCGCGATCGCCGAGTGCGAGGAGAGGATGCGGGCGTGGCTGAAACGAATGAGCACCAGCGGCAACGAAACTCCCGGCCGGGCATCCACCTGACAGGCAACGGCCGGCGACCAGGGACTGATCCGGTCGCCGGGCCGCGGCAGCATGCAGCCTCAGCGGGGCGGTGCCTGCACGAGGGGGAGGCTGCCCGTGTGCGTCTGGCCGTGGATGTCCACCCAGGTGACCTTGACGGTCATGCCGGGCTTGAAGCCCATCATGACGCTGGTCAGCTGCTTGGGCGATTCGATCTTCGTCCCGCCGACCGAGGTGATCACGTCCCCGGCGATGATCCCTGCGTCGTCGGCCGGGGTATTGCATAGCTCGCCGATGATCAGCGCGCCGCTGGCGACCGGGGCGACGTTGGCCGGGACCCCGGCGCCCTGCTGATTCTGCAGGCAGACCGGCGCCGACGGCTGGACGGGGAAGCCTGATGCGCCCTGATCCTGCTTGAGCTGGCGTTCCCGCTGCTGCTGGGGGCTGGTGACCTGGCTCGCCCGGCCCGCCGGGACGAGCACGCCCATGAAGCCGGTCGAGCCGATCTGGACGGACGGGCTCGACTTCCCGCTGATGATCTGCCTGGCGATCCGCAGTGCCTTGTTGATCGGGATCGCGAACCCGACGTTCTGGCTCGTGTCGCCGAAGCTGCCGGTGGCCGCGGCGGTGTCCATCCCGATCACCTTGCCCTCGGTGCTGGCCAGCGGGCCGCCCGAGTCCCCCTGCACGATGCCGGCGTCGGTCTGCAGCATGCCGTGCAGCTTCTCCTTGGTGGCCGCGCCGCTGTCGCTCGCCGTAATGGTCCTGTTCATGCCGGTGATCGAGCCGACGACGGCGGGGAAGTGGCCCGCCCCGTACGCGTTGCCGATCGCGACAACATGGTCGCCAAGCCGGACCCCGGAGGAGTTGCCGAGCGGCACGGTCTTGAGGTCGTGCGCTCCGACGAGCTTGATCACGGCGACGTCGTCGGCCGCGTCGTAGCCGAGCCACTTGGCCGGGTACTGCTTGTTGGTCGTCAGCACCTTCGCGTACAGCTGCGTTGTGTCGGTGATGACGTGGTTGTTGGTCAGCACGAGACCGTCGCTGCTGATCACCATGCCGGTCGCGGCTGCCTGGCTGCCCTGGTAGCCCAGGTTGCTCGAGATGTCCACCAGCCCGGGGCGGACGGCGTTGACCACCGCGCGCTTGGTCGCGCTGCTCACCCCGGTGCCGGCGGTGCCGCTGCGTGGCGGGCCGGGGAAGCCGCCCGCAGAGCCGGGATTGCCGCCCGGCCCGCCGCCCTCGGGCGATCCGCTGGCCGACGACTGCGACGCCGGGCCGTTGCTGAGGGCGATCCCGGTGACGCCAGCGCCGGCCGCGGCCGCGACCACCGCGACCGTGAGGTAGGTCAGCAGCGTGCGCCGGCGCCTGGCCCGCGTTCCAGGTTGCGGGTAGTAACCGCCGGCCTGGCCGTAGCCGCCCGGGTAGCCAAGCGGAGTGGTGTAACCGTAGCCGGGCTGGCTGTAGCCGGGCTGGCCGTAAGCGTGGCTGGATCCCTCGGGACCGTATCCGTGCCCCGGTGTCCCGTATCCGCCTCCCGGCGGCCCGTACCCAGAGCCCGGCTGGCCGTAAACCGGTCCCGGCGGCCCGTACCCAGGGCCAGGCTGGCCGTAACCGGGTTCCGGCGGCCCGTATCCGGGTCCCGGCTGGCCGTAGCCGGGCTGACCGTAGGCCGGCTGGCCGTAGGCCGGATCGCCCGGCACGCCGTGGCCGGGAGCACCGTGAAAGGGCTGCGGGCGGCGAACGGGCTGGGACAGCTCGGGCTGCTCACCCTCGGCGCGGGCCAGGCCAGGGTCGGTATCGCCGGGGCCGGCGTGGCCGGCGGACGCCTGGCCAGGGTCAGCCTGGCCAGGGTCAGCCTGGCCGGGGTCAGCCTGGCCGCCCGGGCCCTGATCGCGGTCCGCGTCGGCGGCCGCGGACCCGGATTCCTCGGGAATCTGGCCCTCGCTGCTGCCCTGGTCGTCCTGCATCGTCACCACCTTCGCCCCGGTGCCAGCGTACTGCTGGGCTATCCCTGCTCCGATCCGCCCGGCGTGTCAGCCCCTCCGGCCGGCCGGTGTCGGCTCGCTCACTCTGGCTAAGCCCGTGTGTTATGGCTCATCTGTGCTTGCATTACCTGGCAACGCGCCCGAAGCTGCCCAGCCGCGGCAAGCCGGGCAGCCGCGGGCGACGCTGCGTGCTGGGCCCGTTTCCGCCCGGACCCCGCTGCAGACAAGTAAGCACCAGCAGCCTGGAAGCTAGCTGAAGGCTCGCTGAGGATCCTCTGTTGTCGGTGAGCTCGTACCCGCGCCAGGTAAGTTCGCGCGGCCCGCGCTGCGGCAGTGTCTCCATGTTCCCCGAGACTGGCTGGTTCCATGCGTCACCGGGACATTATGCGTAATTTATACGTTTTATGTACTGAACTAGATTGATAGTTGTTCTGACAGATCTGTCACCGAACTTCACCGATTTCGGCGGGTAATATTGCGCCATGATTCGCTATGGTGCATTAGCGCAGCGTGCACCGGATGCACATAAGGTGATCACCGCGGCTGCCTAACCGGCGCCCCGGAGAGAAGGGAATGCTCGTTTGGGCTGGTCGCGACGCCGGGCACTGCTCGTGCCCGGCTCGAGCAGTGCTGGCCGCCAGGCGGCCGCCCTCGCCTGCGCGACCTCGCTCGAGGCGCTCGGCTGGACGACACGCACGCTGGAAGCGACTTGGCTGGGCGGGCACGGCGGCTGGGGATCGGCGGCCGAAGGGGGCTTGCGCAGGATCCTGACCATTCCCGGGCTGCACGACGCCTTCCACTACGCGGCGCTGCGCACCGGAAACCAGCTCGCGCTGCACGCCGACGCGATCACGCGGATCCAGCTGGTGCCGCGCCTGCGCGAGCACCTCGACCGCCATCCGGTGGAACTGGCCCTGTCGCTCAGCCCGGCCGGCGCGTCCGCGGTCAGCAGCGCGGTCCCGCACTACCCGTCCATGCGGCACATCGTGTTCTGCGCCGAAGCCTCGCCGCACCGCCTGTGGATCCAGCCGAACGTGGATCTGTACCTGGTCAGGTCCGCCGCGGCCGAGCCGGCCGTGCACAGGTTCCGGCCCGAGGCGCGGGTACTCGTCATCCCGCCCGCCGTGCGCTCGGAGTTCTACCGCCCGCCGGCCCAGCGCACCGCGCGGATCGGCCTCGGCGTCGGCGAGCAGGGCCGGTGCGTGCTGCTCGCCGCCGGGAGCAGGGGCGAGGGGCCGCTGGCCGAGATCGCCGCCGCGCTGGCCGGCGTGGGCCTGAGCGTGCTGGCCGTCGCGGGACACAATGCCCGCCTCGAGCGCAAGCTGCGCGCCGTCGCCGAGCGCCGCCCCAGCGTCCTCGCCTTCGGCTTCACCGACCGGATGCCCGAGCTGATGGCCGCGGCTGACCTGGTGATCACCACCTCGGGCGGCACATGCATGGAGGCGCGCACGGTCGGGCGGCCGCTGCTGCTGCTCGACCTGGTCCAGGGACACGCCAGGGACGACCTGCTGTACGAGCTCGAGCTCGGCGATGCGGCCGTGAGCTCACGGCGCCCGGCGGATGTGGTCCGGACGGCACTGTCCTGCCTCAAGCGGATCAAGCCTGCGCCGGCCGGGCCGACCAGGGCACTGGCTGAGTGGGAGGACAGGTTCGGTGCCGCCCTCGAGACGGTCCTGCCCTGACCGGCGGACTGCTCGCCGGGGGATGGCTGCTGGCCCGTCCCCGCTGCGGGTAACGTGTCTGGCGCCCGGTCGGGCGAGCTAGCGGAGCACGGAGGCGGGGTCATGGCGACCGTGGTCGGCGGCGCCCTGGCAGCCGGGTGCGCGAACACGATCAACTGGGTCATCGACGGGGACATCCCTCAGCGCGTGCTGCCCTGGCGGTAGGCTGAACAGCGTGGCGTGACGCCGGGCGTCGTGCCCGAGCTTTGCGCGCGGGGAAAAGTCGCCGGAACCGTGAACGAGATTGGCCGTTGCGCCATTCTTGGACGATGACGCAACGAGAGACTCCGACGAGGCGCGCCTTCCTCGGCACGGCGGGCGCCGTGGCGGCGGGCGCGGCGGCCGGTGCCGTGGCCGGCTGCACCGCGTCGGCCGGGGCTCACCCGGCGCCGAGGGGCACGCGGATCCGGCTGCGCAGCTCGAAGGCCGAGAACTCGCTGCCCGGCGAGCCGCACTGGTGGATCAGGCATGTCGGCGCGCCGGATGCAATCCAGGGTTTCACCGGCCAGGCCAGCGTCCTGCAGGGCGACCCGGTCACCCTGTACGTGTCCACGACCTCGCGCGAGTTCCGGGTCAGCGTCTTGAGGATGGGCTGGTACGGCGGCTACCTCGCCCGCCAGGTCTGGCGGTCCGGCCTGGTGCGCGGACGCGTCCAGCGGGCACATTCGCTGTCCGGCCCGACCAGGACCGTGAGCTGCGACTGGGAGCCGTCGCTGACCATGCGGACCGACGACTGGCCGGCTGGCACCTACCTGCTGAGGCTTGACGCCGCCTCGGGCGCGCAGCGGTACGTCCCGCTGACAGTACGGTCATTCAGCACGGCAGGCAAGGTCGTGATCAAGAACGCGGTCACGACCTGGCAGGCCTACAACACCTGGGGCGGTCATGACCTGTACGCCGGGCCGGCCGGCCACGACGACCGCTCGCTGGCGGTCAGCATGGACCGGCCGTACGACGCCAAGGGCGCCGAGCTGTTCCTGGTTTTCGAGCGCAAGCTGATCAACATGGCGGAACGGCTCGGGATCCCGCTCGCCTACGCCACGAGCATGGATCTCGACCGAGATCCGCACCTGCTGGACGGCGCGGGCGCGCTGATCTCGCCAGGCCACGACGAGTACTGGTCGCCGCAGGAGCGCGCGCACGTGACCAGCGCCAGGAACGCCGGGGTCAACGTGGCATTCTTCGGCGCGAACGCCATGTTCAGGAGGATCAGGCTGGCACCGACCAGGCTCGGGGGCGACCGCCTCGTCATCTGCTACAAGACCAGCTACACGCAGGACCCGATGTACGGCAAGAACAACGCCCTGGTCACCAGCGACTGGCGCGAACCGCCCGATCCCGAGCCGGAGTCCTCGCTGACCGGCACCTTGTACGAGTCGAACCCGGTGACGGCCGACTACGTGGTGGTCAGTCCCGACGCCTGGGTGTTCAAGGGGACCGGAGCGCGGGTGGGCACCAGGGTCCGTGGTCTGGTAGGGGACGAGTACGACCGGGTGAACCCGGTCCATCCGGTGCCCAGGCCGATCGAGGTGCTGGCGCACTCGCCGCTGACCTGCCGCGGCATACGCAGCTACTCCGATTCGGCTTACTACACCCATTCCGGCGGCGCCGGGGTATTCAATACCGGGACAATGCGCTGGGTGCAGTCGCTTGCTCCGCCGTTCGGGCGGGAACTGTCCGGCGACGGCGCGCGTCTTACCAGGAAGGTAACGGCGAACGTGCTTCGCGCCTTCGCAGACGGCCCGGCCGCCGACAAGTACCCGGCCACGGAAAACCTGACGGCGATGCACGAATGGCGGGGTGATCCGATCGCCGCGCACCACAATCTGTGGCCGCCCATCGTGAGGTGACGGGCGCCGGGGAGCGGCCCGCGCGACCGCAGCGGGCCATTCGCCGCTCGGCGGCTGCTCGCCGCCGCTGGGTATGCTTCGAGCAGGGCAGCCTGCCTCATCGCCCGGTTGCCCGAGGAGGTAGCGCGATGGGACAGCGACGCTCGCTGCGCGCCAGGTTGCGCTGGGCCCTGCCGGCCGGGGCGGTGATCGCCGCCGGCGCGGTGCTGGCCGGGACGATGCTGGCCAGCGCGGCGGCCCCGGCGCTGCCGCGACAGACGGCGGCGCAGCTGCTCGCCGCCATGGGGCAGGCGAGGCTGCCGGATGCGATGTCGGCGACGCTCACCGAGAGCGCCAACCTCGGATTCCCCGCGCTGCCCGATATCGGCGGACCGTCCTCGTCACCGATGTCGGCCGCATCAATGATCTCCGGCACTCATACAATCCAGATCTGGTACGCCGGGCCGCGGCAGGTCAGGATCGCGCTGCCGGTCTCGTTCGGGGAGACCGACCTGCGCGTGAACGGGGCCCAGGTGTGGCTCTGGGACAGCGGCGGGCAGACCGCGACCCACATCCTGCCTCCCGCGGCCAGCCACTACATGCGGCCGGGTGTACCGGGTCGCCAGTTTTCCGAGCAGGGCGGCGCGGCTCAGCCGCAGCCCGCGCGCATGCGACTGCACCGCAAGCCGGCCGCGCCCGCGGTGACGCCGCCGCCGCTGACCCCCCTGCAGATGGCCAAGCGCCTGCTCGCACTGGCCGGGCCGACGACGCGCGTCACCGTTCCCGGCACCACCGTGGTGGCCGGCCGGGACGCCTACCAGCTAGCGATCGCGCCGCGCAGCGGCCAGTCGCTCGTCGGCAGGATCATGATCGCGGTCGACGCCAAGACCCACCTTCCGCTGAGCGTCCAGGTCTTCGCGCGCGGCTCGTCGAACCCGGCCTTCCAGATCGGGTTCACGTCGCTGAGCTTCGCCCGGCCGGCGACGTCCAACTTCACGTTCACGCCGCCGCCCGGAGCGCACGTGAAGACCGTGCGGCTGCCAGGATACTGTCCAAGGACCATGCCGCCCGTCATGCCAGGCGCGGGCGAACCGCCCGTCATGCCAGGCGCGTTCCGGCCAGGCAGTGCCCTCGCTCCGCACGGTCGCGGCCCGCTGGTCGGCGCGCAGACCTTCGGCACGGGCTGGCTGACCGTCGCTGCCATCCCGCTCGGCCAGGGGATCGCGAACGCCGTTCCCGCTTCCGGCTCGGCCGGCTACTGGTCAGGGCAGCCCCCGGCCGCCGACAATGGCGGCGGTTTCAACTCGGGCCCGGGCGGCGCCGGCCCGGCCGGGCGAAGGGCCGGGCTGCTCGGCCTGCTGCTGAAGGCGGCCAAGCCGGTGCACGGGTCGTGGGGATCCGGGAAGCTGCTGCGCACCAGCCTGATCTCGGTCCTGGTCACCAGCAAGGGCCAGCTGCTCGCGGGGGCGGTGACCCCGGCCGTGCTGTACGCCGACGCCGCGAAGGTCAAGTGACGCTGGCCGATCCCGCGCTGGCCGAGGCCGGCGCGGAGCCCGGCGTGACGGCCATCACGACCAGCGGGCTGGCGATGCGGTTCCCAGGCGGCCAGCTGGCGGTGGACCACATCGACCTGGCCGTCCCGCCAGGCAGCGTGTACGGATTCCTGGGGCCGAACGGGTCGGGCAAGACGACCACGATCCGCATGCTGCTCGGCCTCGTGCATCCGACCGAGGGTTCGTTCCGGCTGCTCGGCACCGACGCGCGGGACGGCCTGGACTCGGTCCTGCCGCGGGTCGGCGCGCTAGTCGAGGGCCCGGCGTTCTACCCGTTCCTGTCCGGCCGGCAGAACCTGGCCAGGTGCGACGCCGCCGACCCGACCGCGGACCTGGCGACCGCGACGGCCAGGATCGACCACGCGCTCGACCAGGTCGGCCTGCTCGCCGCCGCGGACAAGCGCTACCGCGCCTACTCCCTCGGCATGAAGCAGCGGCTCGGCATCGCGGCCGCGCTGCTGCGGCCGCGCGACCTGATGATCCTCGACGAGCCGACGAACGGCCTTGACCCGCAGGGCACCCGCGAGATCAGGTCCCTGGTCAAGCAGATCGCGGCCGACGGTACCACCGTGTTCGTCTCCTCGCACCTGCTCGCCGAGGTCGACCAGATCTGCTCGCACGTCGGGGTCATGAGCACCGGTCGGCTGGTGTTCCAGGGCACCCTGCCCGAGCTGCGCAGCCGAGGCGAGCCGCGGATCCTGATTCGCAGCACGGATCCGGCCGCCGCGGCCGACGTGCTCGCCGCGCTCGGGCTGGCCGACATCACGACCGCCGACGGGCAGGTCAGCGCCGTCCTGGGCGCGCACTCTCCGGCGAAGATCAACGCCGAGCTTGTCCACGCGGGCGTCCCCGTCGCCGGGCTGGAGACGGTGCGGCCTAGCCTGGAAGACCTGTTCGTCGAGCTGACCGGCGAGGGCTTCGATGTCAACGGCTAGCGCGGCCCGGGTCTTGGTGAGCCCGCCAGGGACGGCCGCCGCCCCCATGCGGCACTGGCTGCGGCTGTTTCGTTCAGAGCTGAAAATCATCTTCCTGCGGCCGCGTAACCTCGCCATGCTCGCGCTGCTCGCCGCGGCGCCGATCTTCCTCGGCGTCGTGCTCAGGATCAACACCCCGCCGCCAGGAGCGGGCGAAGGCCCTGGCCCAGGCGTGTTCGTCGGCCAGATCGCCGACAACGGCGTGTTCCTGTCGCTGTTCGCGATCTACGTGCTGCTGCCCGTGGTCGTGCCACTGGCCGTCGCGGTGGTATCGGGGGATGCGGTCGCCGGCGAGGCCGGGCTCGGCACGCTCAGGACGCTGCTGACCGTTCCGGCCGGGCGGACCAGGCTGCTGCTGACCAAGTACCTGTCGATCGTGGTGTTCTGCCTGGCCGCGTACGCGCTGGTCGCGGTGGTCGCGCTGGCGGTGGGCGCGGTGTTCTTCCCGATCGGGCCGGTCACGCTGCTGTCCGGGGACACCGTGCCGCTCGCCGACGGGCTGGCGCGGCTGGCGCTGATCGTCGGCTACGTCGTCGCGGGGCTCGCGGCACTCGGCGCGATCGGCCTCGCCTTGTCGACGCTCACCCAGCACGCGATCGCCGTGATGGCCACGGTCCTGGTGATCGTGATCGTCAGCCAGATTCTCGACGCGGTCTCGCAGGTGGCGGTGATCCACCCGTACCTGCCGACGCACTTCTGGTTCGCGTTCGACGCGATCCTGCGGACGCCTATCGCCTGGGCCAGCGTGGCGCACGGGCTCGTGTCGTTCGCGGCCTACACGGTCATCTTCGGCGCGGTGGCCTGGGTGCGGATGCGGCGGGCCGACATCACCTGCTGACGGCCGGCGGGACCCGGCTGGGAGAAGAACAGCTGACGGATCTTCGCGAGATTGTCTATCGGGTTCCCGCAGCGGTAGTCGACACACGCGGAAGGGTCGGTCGTCAGACCCGACGTACCGACGTAATTCAGTACACCGGAGCTGTAGAACCCGCCGCCTTCACCCGGCTTCGCAAGACTCGTGGCCTTATGGCAGTCGGCCCACTCATTATCTCCGGGAGTGTAGATGCTCGTCGTGTCACCAGACTGGTCCCCTGGCGAGCGCTATCAGGGCTCGTTTGTGCATCTGTGCCTCCAGGCATAGCAATGGATTCAGCCCGCGCACAGCCAACTGCGGTCAACCGACCAGGAGAGTAACAACAGATAAATGACACGATGAACAGGCGATAATCCTTTGGTTGCGCGTTCGGCGCGAACCGCGCCTCGGAGGCTGGCGATCCCGGCAAATCGCCTACACGGCCGGGAGCCGCACCGGTGCGGCTGCAGCGCGATACGTTTGCGGCATGCCCCCAGCCACTGGCCCAGTGTCGGCTCAGGCAACGGCCGGCGCGAACGACAGAGCCGACGTGAATGGCCTGCTCGCGAAGGCGGTGGCCGACATCGGAGGGGCCGAGCGGCCCGGGCAGGTCACGATGGCTCTGGCCGTCCAGAACGCGATCGAGTCCGGCGAGCATCTGGCGGTCCAGGCAGGAACCGGCACGGGCAAGTCGCTGGCGTACCTGGTGCCGGCCACACGGCACGCGGTCGGCCTGGAAGCGACCGTGGTCGTGTCGACGGCGACGATCGCCCTGCAGCGGCAGCTGATCGACAGGGACCTGCCGCGCCTGGCCGAGGCGATCGCGCCCGCGCTCGGCCGCGAGCCGGTGTTCGCGATCCTCAAGGGCAGGCGGAACTACCTGTGCCTGCAGCGGCTGCGCGGCGGCCCGGCGGACGAAGGGGCCGGGCTTGGCGGCGGGGCCGGGGCGGGCGGCGGGGCCGGGCTGGGCGGGGCGGAGGCCGCACTGTTCGCCCCTGGCGCGGTCTCCGCCGTCGGCCGGCAGGTGCAGCGGCTGCACGAGTGGGCGGCCACGACGACGACCGGCGACCGCGACGAGCTCGTGCCCGGAGTCGGCGACCAGGCCTGGCGCCAGGTCTCGGTAAGCGCCCGCGAGTGCGTCGGCGCGCAGCGCTGCCCCTACGGCGGGCAGTGCTTCGCCGAGCTGGCCAGGGACCAGGCCGGCCATGCCGACATCGTGGTGACCAACCACGCGCTGCTGGCGATCGACGCGCTCGAGGACTACGACATCTTCCCCGAGCACGACGTGGTGATCATCGACGAGGCGCATGACCTGGTCGACCGGGTCACCTCGGTGGCCTCCGACGAGCTGTCCGCCGCCGCCGTGGAGACCGCGGCTCGCCGCTGCGGCCGCATGATCGAGGAGAAGGCGGTCGCCAGGCTGCGCGATGCCGGGCAGGGCGCCGAACGGATGCTCGCCGAGCTCCCGGCCGGGCGGATGGACGTGCTGGACGGGGCGCTGGCGAGCGCGCTCGAGGCGGTGAGGGACGCGGCGGCGGGCTGCGCCGCGGAGTTCCGCACGTCGGCCAGGAACGGGGAGGAAGAGCCGGGGCGGGTCGCGGCCCGCCGGTCGGCGCTGGCCGCGATCGGCGATGTCGGCGACGCCGCGGAGCGGATGCTCCGCGCGTTCGGGCCCGGCATCGCGGACCGGGCCGACGTCGTCTGGATGGACCGGCCGGCCAGCGAGGAGTCGGCCAGACCGCCGACGCTGCGGGTCGCCCCGCTGCGGGTGGGCGGGCTGCTCGCCAGCCGGCTGTTCGGCCGCAGGACGGTTGTGCTGACGTCGGCGACGCTCGCGCTCGGCGGCTCGTTCGAGCCGCTGGCCAGGCAGTGGGGCCTGCCCGGACAGGCCGATGACACCGCTGCTCACGATGCCGGGCCGCGCGACAGCGATCTCTCCGGCGAGGCCGCCGAGCCTCATCCGCTGGCCTGGTCGGGGATCGATGTGGGGTCTCCGTTCGACCACCCGCGCAGCGGGATCTTGTACATAGCCAGGCACCTGCCGCCACCGGGCCGGGACGGCCTAGCCGCGTCCTACCTGGACGAGATCGGCGAGCTGATCGACGCCGCCGGTGGGCGCGCGCTCGGCCTGTTCTCGTCGATGAGGGCGGCCAGGCAGGCGGCCGACGAGCTGCGCGGGCGGATCGGGTTCCCGCTGCTCTGCCAGGGCGACGACCAGACCTCCCAGCTGGTCAGCCAGTTCGCCGCGGACGAGCCGACCTGCCTGTTCGGCACGCTGTCGCTCTGGCAGGGAGTGGATGTGCCGGGACCGTCGCTGCGGCTCGTGGTGATCGACAGGATCCCGTTCCCGCGGCCCGACGACCCGCTGGCCTCGGCGCGGCAGCGGGCCGTGGCGGCTCATGGCGGCAACGGGTTCATGTCCGTGGCCGCGACGCAGGCCGCGCTGCTGCTCGCGCAGGGGTCCGGGCGGCTGCTGCGGACGATGACCGACCGCGGGGTCGTGGCCGTTCTGGACCCTCGGCTGAGTACGGCGCGTTACGCCGGGTTCCTGCGCGCGTCGTTGCCGCCGTTCTGGACGACCACCGACCCGCAGGTCGTGCGCGGCGCGCTGCGGCGGCTCGCCAGCGGCACCGGGCCGGCCGGCTAGTCTGCGGTGCCGGCCGGGACTATCCACTCGGCAGGCTGGCCGGTTATCTCGGCGATTCGCTCGTAATCACTGTGATAATGCAGGATGGTCAGCGAGAATCGCTCGGCGGTAGCCGCCACAAGCAGGTCGGGGATCGACACCGACCGGTGCTGCGCTCGTTGCGCCAGCAGTCCCTGCACATCAACCGCGCGGCGGGCGATCTCGTCGGTCAGCGGGAAGTGCTCGAACGCCTCACGCTGACCTCGAAAATGCGCGTGCTCGGCACCGGTACGTGCGCTGAACAGGATCTCGAGGTCGATGACCGGACAGGTGCCGAGCAGGCCGCGCTCGACATACCCGCTCATGACCGACCATACAGATGGCTGGCGCACGCGCCGTACAGTCCGGCGTCGATCCGAGCGGCGAGCATGGACCATCATGATCACGGACACTTGTCGGCGTGACGGTCAGAAGGAGTCCGTGAACATGGCCGTGGGTTAGAGGACGTCGTGGCCGGGGTGCGGCTCTGCGGGGACCTCGGTCAGTTTCGCCGGGATGGTGCCGAGCCGGCCGGCCTGGTAGTCCTCGAACGCCTTTACGAGCTCGGCCCTGGTGTTCATCACGAACGGGCCGTACGCGGCGACCGGCTCCCTGATCGGCTGGCCGCCGAGCACGAGCAACTCCATGCCCTCGCCCGGGCCGTCCGCGCGCGGGCTCGCCTCGAAGGTGAGCACGTCGCCGGGGCCGAACACGACGAGCTGGCCGATCCGTGCGGGCCGCTTGCCGGCGCCGGCGCTGCCCGACCCGGCCAGCACGTAGCCGAGCGCGTTGAAGTCGGCTCGCCACGGCAGCCGCAACCGGGCGCCCGGCTGCAACGTGGCGTGCAGCAGGCTGATCGGCGTGTGGGTGATGCCAGGACCTGCATGGCCGGCTACCTCGCCGGCGATGACCCTGACCAGCGCCCCGCCATCGGCCGAACTCAGCAGCGCGACCTGGCCCGCCCTGATGTCCTGGTAACGCGGCGCCGTCATCTTCATCGCGGCGGGCAGGTTCACCCAGAGCTGGAAGCCGTGGAACAGCCCTCCGGTCATGACGAGGTCCTCTGGCGGTTCCTCGATGTGCAGGATGCCGCCGCCCGCCGTCATCCACTGGGTATCCCCGTTGGTGATCAGGCCGCCGCCGCCGTTCGAGTCCTGATGCCGGAAGGTGCCGTCGATCATGTAGGTGACGGTCTCGAACCCGCGATGCGGGTGCCAGGCCGTGCCGCGCGGCTCGCCCGGCGCGTAGTCCACCTCGCCCATCTGGTCCATGTGGATGAAGGGGTCAAGCGCAGGCATGTCCACGCCGGCGAAGGCACGGCGAACCGGGAAGCCCTCGCCCTCGAACGCCGAGGGTGCCGTCGTGACAGCCAGCACCGGCCGGTCCTGGGCGACCGCCTTGTCGGGTTCGGCTATCCGCGGCAGAAGCAAGATGTCGTCCACGGTCACTGCTGGCATACGTTTATCCTCCCACCAGGGCGGGCCGCTGCCCGTTCCGGGCAAACGCACCGCCGCGTGTGTCGTTCCGGGACAACATTAATTGAACGCGCAACATTCCCTGCGGTCGGCCGCGCTGCTGGGGGGCACGGCGTGCGGCGATCCGGGTCAACCAGCGCCGGCCGGGAGTTCCCCACATCGATGTGCCATCCGTGTCCTCCCGCACCCGGCCTTCCGAACAGCGATGCGCCATCGATGCCCGCCGGCGAACACCCGCGGCACATCGATGTCCGCGGATGGGCGGGCCGGCGAACGCCGGTGCGACATCGATGTTCACGGGCGGCCGGCGGGACCGGGCTCGGAGCGCTGGCTGCGCCGGTGCGGCAGACCGAGGCGGGGCTGGGCTGCGGTGATCGGGGAGTTCAGCTCGGCCGGCTAGCTCGCAAAGACGTTGCGCGGCAGGGCTCAGAGCGGCAGGCCGGCCTCCAGGTGCGCGAGCGCGGCGTCGATCCTGGCGAACAGGTCCCCCCTCTGGGGGTCCTCGGTCCAGTCGCTCCACGGCATCGTGGCCGCCATGATGACCCCGATGATGGCGCCTGCGACGTTCCGCACGGCGAAGTCCTTCGGGTCGCGGCCTGATCGGCTAGCCGCGGCCTCCGCGATCACCGTGATCGTGCGGGCGAACTCGTCCATAGCCCTGGCCCGGAGTTCGGGAACGGTCAGCGTGAGCTCGGCGGTCTCCTGCAGCCTGGCCAGGTCATCGTCGCTGAGCGAGTCGAGCGCCATCCTCGTCGCGGCGCGGAACGCCGCCACCGGAGACAGGCCGGCGGGCTGCGACGCGAACGCCTCGATCGCGAGGACGTCGAGTTCATCCTGGAGTACCACGTCTTCCTTGGTCGGGAAGTACCTGAAGAACGTGCTCGGCGAGACGTCGGCCGCCTCGGCGATCTGGTCGACGGTCGTCGTGTCGTAACCCTGCTCGCGGAAGAGCCGGAGCGCGTGCTCCCTGATGGCAGCACGCGTTCTGGCCTTCTTCCGTTCTCGCAGCCCCTGCCGCGGCATGGCTGGCGCCTCACTCATGTTGTCATTCTGCTCTCGTCGGGCGGTGATGTCGTCGGCATGGCCTGGCCGTCGACCGTGTTCTTGCCGTCGAGGGTGAGCCGGCCGTCAGCCGCATGCCCGTCGCTCAGAGCGTTCTCGCCGGCCTCGGTCGCGGAGTCGGCCCGGGCCGAGTCAGCCCGGCCAGGCAGGAACGCCAGCGCGAGCAGTCAGGTGCAGCTTGCTCCGGTAGACGGCGGCCAGCACGGTCCCGAGCACGGCCATCCCGATCGTGCCGCCGACCTGGCGCAGCGCGGCGCGGGGCGCAGGGCCGGGCCAGGCCGGGACGGGGCGGGGCGGGCCGGGGGCGGGGTGGGACGGACGGGCGCGGGAGCCGTCCGGCGCGGAGATGCGGCCTGCCCATCGCCGGTGCGCCGCGCCTGGGCACCGGCAGCGCACCGCCTCGCTCGTGCGTTGACAGCGTGGTGGAGACTGGTGTCGTAACGGAAACGCGACAGCCGGTGTCAGCCGTGTTGCCGGTCTCAGAGCCGACCAGGGCGGAGCCAGGAGACAGTCATGCCACAGCCAGAGGGCAAGGAACTCGAGCAGGTCCGCACGCGGCGGGCAGAGCTGCGCGAGAAGTACCTGAGACCGAAGGGCAGCCGGCCGCCGACGACCGTCCAGGGCGTACACCACCTCGCCCTGATCTGCCGCGACACCGAGGAGACGATCAAGTTCTACCAGGAGTTCCTCGGCTTCCCGCTCGTCGAGCTGGTGGAGAACCGCGACTACAAGGGTTCCAACCACTTCTTCTTCGACATCGGCAACAACAACCTGCTCGGGTTCTTCGACTTCCCCGGTCACGAGCACCCGGCGTGGATGGAGACGATCGGCGGGGTGCAGCACCTGGCGATCTCGATCTCGCCCGCCCAGTTCGACGCGGCCAAGAAGAAGCTCGACGAGGCCGACGTGGACTATCTCGGGCCGGACCGGGGCGTCGAGGAGAGCATGTACTTCCGCGACCCCAACGGTGTCGGGCTGGAGCTGTACCGTGAGGAGCTCGGCATCTTCAACGGCGAACCGCTGCTCGACTAGGGACGCCGCCTGCCGGCGCGCCTACCGCAGCTCGCGCCTGATCACCAGGCGCAGTCCCGACCAGGTCTGGTCGATGGCGCACACCTTGTTGTCGACCAGGCCGGTCGGCAGCGCGATATCCCTGATCACGTTGTCGGACATGTCGGTGGCCACCTTCGAGGCCCGCTTGGGCCAGGCGATCCACAGGCCGCAGGCGGGCGCCATCCTGGCGCGAAGCAGGTCGAGCTGTCCCTCGAGGTCGACCCGCCAGGTGACGAAGGCAACGATCACGTCGAACAGGGCCGCGTCCGTGAGGTCGGTGTGCATCACGGCTTCGTCGCCGACCTCGTCGGCGAGCCGGTCGGCGAAGCCATTGGGCGCGCCCACGACCACGACCTCGTCGTCCTCGCCGATGCCGAGCTTGCGTGCCAGCGGCGTGGCTGAGTAACCCGCTTGCTCCGTCATCGAGTCGGCTCGATCCCTTCCAACGGCGCTAGATCGCCCGATTGGCAGCATAACGCCAGCCCGCCAGGGGTTAAACGCCACGGCGTGGCCGACGCCCGGTCGGATGGATGGATGGATGGCACTTCCATCCGGGATTTCAGTGATCGATGGTACTTCCATCCGGCTGGGCGGCCGCGCGCGGCCTGCTGGGGCACCGGTTCGCTCGGCGGGCGGGCTCGGTGAGTCTCTAGTCGAAGCGGAAGCCGCCTGGGCGCTCGTTGCGGTCGGCGATCAGGCCGGCCAGCGTGGCGATCGCGATCTCTGGCGGGGTCTTGGACCCGATGTTCAGGCCGATCGGCCGGCGCACCCTGGCGACCTCGCCGGGTTCGACGCCGAGCATCGCGAGCGCCTGGATGTGCGGCGGCTCGGCTCGCGGGCTGCCCATGATCCCGACCCAGCGCGCCGAGCTGGCCAGCGCGTCCCGCAGCATGACGCCCAGTTCGTCCCGGTGATGGTCGGTCACGACCACGTCTGCGCTCGCGCCGGGGACCGACGCGACGCCGGGCCGCACGTCGAATCCGGCCTCGGCGGCCTCCTTGGCGAGCTGGGAGTCCGGCTCGACCAGCACCGGCCGGTAACCCGAGTCCGCCGCGTAACGCAGCAGGTACTCCGCGACCGGCGTCGCGAAGACGGCAACCAGCATCCGGCCGTCGACGGGAGCCGGGACCGTTCCGTGCGCCACCTCGCATGCGGCGTCGTGCACGTGGGCGGGATGCCCATGGGCGGGATGCTCATGGCCGGCGTGCCCGTGGCCGGCGTGCCCGTGGCCGGCGTGCCCGTGGTCAGGTCCGTGCTCGGGCGGCAGCCCGTGATCATGTTCGCTGGTCATGGCACCGAGCTTGCCACGCCACGGCCGCTCGCGCCACGCCAGGTTTCATCCGCTGTCGAGCAGCTCGCGTACCGCCTCGCGCAGCGGATCCATCCTGGCCAGCGCGGCCCGGCGCGCCTCGGTCAGGCGTCCGGCGATCACCGGCTCGACCACCTCGAGGTAGGCCTTGATCTTCGGCTCGGTCCCGCTCGGCCTGATCACCACGCGCGCGCCCTTCAGCCAGTACCTGAGCACGTCCGCCGACGGCAACTCGTCGGTGCCGCCGGTCAGGTCGGACGTGGCGGTGATGGGCCGGCCAGCCAGCGCGGCCGGGGCCTCGATGCGCAGCCGGGACATCACGTGCACCGGCTCCTGAGTCGGGACGGTGATCTGCCCGGTCAGGTGCACGCCGTGCGCGACCTCCAGCGCGTCGTAGGCCTCGAGCAGCGACTCTCCGCCCGACCTGGCCCTTGCGGCCAGGCCGAGCACCGCGAGCGCTGCTCCGATTCCGTCCTTGTCGCGGACGGTCGTGCCCACCGAGTAGCCCAGCGCCTCCTCATAGCCATAGACGAAACGGACCTCACGGGCGAGATCTCCTGCCCTGACGATCCACTTGAATCCGGTCAGTGTCTCGGCGTACCTCGCGCCGGCCGCCGCAGCGATGCGGGCCAGCATCGTGGCGGACACGATCGTGCTGGCCACGAGCGGCTGCTGCCTGCCGGCCGCGCCCGGCCCGGCAGGCTCGCCTGGTTCTCTCGCGGAGGCGGCCGCGTCCTGCCCGAGCAGGTAGGCCCCGAGCAGCGCGCCAACCTGGTCGCCGGTCAACGTCCGCCAGCCGCCCGGTGCCTCGTCGTCGGGAACGGCGACCGCGAGCCGGTCCCCGTCCGGGTCGTTGGCGATCACCAGGTCGGCGCCCGACCGCCTGGCCTGGGCCAGTGCCAGGTCGAGTACGCCGGGTTCCTCGGGGTTGGGGAAGGCCACGGTGCGGAAGTCCGGGTCGGGCGCGAACTGCGCCTCGACGATGTCCGGCTCCGAGAAGCCCGCCTGCGCGAAGGCGCGCAGCGCCAGGTCGCCGGCCACGCCGTGCAGCGGCGTGTAGGTGAACCTGAGCCAGGCGGATCCCTTCGGCGCGCGCGAGTACGTGCTGATCGCGTTGAGGTAGGCGGCGGCGACCTCGTCGCCGTGCCAGACGATCAGCGGATCGTCGAGCGGTGCGACGGGCACGCGGGAGAGCAGGTCAATGGATCTGGTCGCCGCCTCGATCTCCAGGTCGGCGGGCGGCACGATCTGGGCGCCGTCGCCGAGGTACAGCTTGTAGCCGTTGTCCGCGGGCGGGTTATGGCTCGCCGTGATCATGATGCCGGCCGCGGCGGCCAGGTGCCGGACGGCGAAGGCCAGCAGCGGTGTGGGCTGCCGCGGCGGCAGCAGGTGTACGGCGATCCCCGCGCCGGCCAGCACCCGCGCCGCCTCCTGCGCGAACTCCTCCGACCGGTGCCTGGCGTCGCACCCGATCACCACGCCGGCCTCGGCGGCGGCCGGGTCGATGTAGAGCAGCCAGCCAGCGAGAGCGGCCGTCGTGCCGCGCACCACGGCCCGGTTCATCCGGTTGGGGCCGGCCGCGACCGCGCCGCGGAGCCCGGCCGTGCCGAACTCCAGCCGGCCGGTGAACCGGTCGGTCAGCTCCGCCGCGGTCTGCTCCGCCGGCTCGCCGGCGTCCGCGGCGGTGGCCGAGCGGAGCAGTGCCGACAGCTCGGCGCGGTCGCGCTCGTCCGGGTCGTCGGCGATCCACGCCAGGACCTCGTCGTGCAGTTCGTCGCTGATCACGTTGACCCGCCGGGGTTGCCTGTGGCGGCAGAGCCGTCCTGGCCGGCGCCTGGCATGTCGGCGCCTGGCCGGTCCTTGTCCGCCGGCATGATTCCCGGCAATACCCGGGCGAGCAGCGCGCCGACCCCGGCCGCGGACTCGCGGCCGGCCGCGATCACCTCCGTGTGGTCGAGTCTGGCCGCCGACAGCCCGGCCGCCGGGTTGGTGATCAGCGAGATGCCGAGCACCTCGGCGCCGCGATGCCGCGCAGCGATGGCTTCGAGCGCCGTGGACATGCCGACCATGTCCGCGCCCGCCGCCCTGAGCATCCTGATCTCGGCGGGCGTCTCGTAGTGCGGGCCGTGCAGCGCGGCGTAGACCCCCTCGGCCAGGCTCGGGTCGGCTTGCTTCGCCAGCGCCCGCAGCCGCGGCGAGTACAGGTCGGTGAGATCGACGAACCGGGAGGCATAACCGGCCGGCGGCTCGGGGCCGGTGAGCGGGGACCGGCCGGTCAGGTTCAGGTGGTCGCTGAGCAGCACGGGCTGACCGACCCGGTAGCTCTCGTTGATCCCGCCTGAGGCGTTGGTCAGCACGATCACCCGGCAGCCCGCGGCGGCGGCCGTCCTGACTCCGTGCACGACGGCGTCGACCGGATGACCTTCGTACAGGTGCGTACGGCCGAGGTAGACCAGCACGCGCAGCGAGTCGATCAGGACGGATCTGGCGACCGGCCGGTGGCCGGCGACAGTCGGCTCAGGGAATCCGCCGAGCTCGGCCAGCGAGAACTCCGCCGCCGGGGCGCCGAGCGCATCGGCGGCAGGCAGCCAGCCTGAGCCGAGCACGACCGCGACGTCATGGGCGGCCTGACCGGAGATCTGGGCCAGCTTGGCCGCGCTGGCCTGCGCGGCTGCGTACGCATCAGTCACGTTGTCACCATCGCAGCAGCGTAACGAGGAACCTCCCGGTCATGCCTTCACGTAGGGCTTTCCGTCGGCGGCGGGCGCCCGGACCCTGCCGACCAGGCCGGCCACCGCGATGATCGTCGCGACGTAGGGCGCCATCGGCAAGATGTACGGCGGCAGCGGCACGTTCAGGCTGGACAGCACGATCGCCAGTGTGGCGGAGAAGCCGAACAGCAGCGATGCCGCCACCGAGCCGAGCGGCGACCAGCGTCCGAAGATCATCGCAGCCAGCGCGATGAACCCGTAGCCGGAGCTGATGCCTTTGTTGAAGAACCCGACCGAGCCGAGGGTCAGGAACGCGCCGCCGATCCCGGCCACCATGCCGCCGAGCACGACATTGCGGTAGCGGGTCCACAGCACCCTGATGCCCAGCGTGTCGGCGGCGGCGGGGTGCTCGCCGACGGCGCGCACCCGCAGTCCCCACCTGGTGCTGAACAGCCCGATCTGGATCACGATGATGAGGGCGTAGGTGATGTAGAGGAAGATCGTCGAGTCGAAGAAGATCGGCCCGATGATGGGGATGTCCCCGAGGCCCGGGATCTTTACGGCGCTGAAGGTGTTGCCCAGGTTCAGGTCGGAATTGGGCGCCATCAGGCGGTCATACAGGAAACCGGTGAGGCCGAGCGCGAGCACATTCAGCACTACGCCGAGGATGATCTGGTCCACCAGGAACGTGATCGCGAAGACCGCGAGGAGCAGCCCGAGCAGCCCGGCGGCGAGCGAGCCGGCGATCAGGCCGACCCAGAGCGAGCCGAGCGCGCTAGCGATGATGGCGCCGGTGAACGCGCCTACCAGCAGCTGACCCTCGATCGCGATGTTGATCACGCCGGAGCGCTCGCACATGCAGCCGCACAGGGCGCCGAGCACGATCGGTGTGGATTGGGCGAAGGACTGCTGCACCAGGTTGACCAGGTTGACCGACGTGGGGTCGCCCGCGTCAGCCCAGCACAGCAGGGCGATCAGGAAGCAGAGCAGCGCTGCCGCGATGGACAGCCGCTTGCCAAGCTGGGACGGCTCGTCGACTGCCCGCCAGAGGCCGAGCGCGATCGAGATGCCGCCGACGACGTAGCAGACCAGCGCGGCGGGTGCGTGGATGCTCGGCACCTGGACGCCGGAGCCTGTTAGGGACAGGTCGAAGGTCGCGTGCCCCGGGTGGGCGAAGAGGCCGAAGATCACTATGTCGATCGCGCCGAGCAGGATGAAGGTGCCCGCCGCGAGCTGCCGCCGGCTCTGCGTCGCCCGCAGGCTGATCGTTGCGGTGACGGTGGTCATCCGTTCCACCCCTTCGCGACCGCCTCCAGCCCGGTCTCCCTGGCGGCGCGCAGCCGGAAGATCGCCCTGATCAGCGGCGGCGCGGCGACGAACAGGACGATCAGGCCCTGGATGACCTCGACGATGTCGACCGGCACCTGCGGCACGGTCGCCGCCTGCATCGCGGTGCCGCCTGCCTGCAACGCGCCGAAGAGCAGCCCGGCGAGGACCACCCCCCACGGCCGGGCCCTGCCGAGCAGCGCGACGGTGATGCCGTCGAAGCCGTACGTGCCGTAGGTATTGAACGTGAGCGGCGGCGGCGGCGCGCCGCCCTGGATGACAGCGGACGCGGCGAGGCCGGCCAGGCCGCCCGCGATCAGCATGACGAGCGCCCAGCTCCGCTCCACGCTCATGCCGGCGCTGCGCGCGGCCCGCGGGTTCGCGCCGACCGTGCGGAACTGGAACCCGATCGTGCTGCGAGAGAGCAGCCACGCGACGCCGCCCGCCGCGGCCACGGCGATGAGGAAGCCGATGTTGACCTGCGGCGGCGGCCCCCCCACGTGCGGGAAGATCGCATTGTTATCGATGCTCGGCGAGACCAGGTTGGACTGGTGCGGCTGCTGGAGGCCTCGCTGCGTGCCGAGCAGGTAGCTGAGCAGGTTGTACATCACGTAGTTGAGCATGATCGTGACGATGACCTCGTGCGCTCCGGTGAGCGCCTTGAGCATGCCGACCAGCCAGCCGAGCGCGGCGCCGCCGACGAACCCGCCGATCACGCAGACGGCGATGTGGATGCCGGCCGGCAGGTGCACCGCGAAGCCGAGCCAGGCCGCGATCATCGAGCCCGCGACGAACTGCCCGGCAGCGCCGATGTTGAACAGGCCCGCCCGGAATGCGATCGCGACCGAGAGGCCGGTCAGGATGAGCGGCGTCGCCTCGAACGCGGTCAGTGAGAGCGGGTAGAAGATCGCGGCGATCGAGCCGCCATGGAACGCTGCGGAGATCGTGGACGGGCTGAAAATGGAGCCCTCGAACAGCGCGGAGTATGCCGTCGCGATCGATGTCCAGGTCATGGACAGCGCGGTCCCCGGGGCGTTGAAGAATGCGGCCCAGGCGTGCAGGACGCCGGGGTCGCTGAAGACGATCAGCAGCGCGCTGACCACCAGCGCCAGGAAGATGGCCAGGATCGTGATCACGGTCGGGCTGCCGTAGATGATGGCCTCGATGATCGCGTCACCGGTCAGCCTGACGCGCGACTTGCCTGGCCCGGTCTCGCCGGGCGGAGGTGAGCCCGTGGCCGACGCGTCGGCCTTCACCGTGCCCACCGGTGCGCGGTCGCCCGCGGTCGCGTCCTGCGCTGGTACGGAATCAGCCGGGGGATCAGCCGGCGGCACCTGATCGCTCATTGCTCGGGCTCCTGCCGTTGCGCCTCACTGCCGGCCTGGTCAGGGGAGGGGAGGCGGTCACGGATGGGCTTGCTGGTGCCCACGGCGCCGGGCAGCTCCAGCTCCTCGTCGGCACTCTGCTCGCGGGGCCAACCGTCGCCCGGGTGGCCCTCGGCTGCTGCGGCCTCGGCGCGGGCCGCTGCCGTGCCCGCGCCCGTCATCATCAGGCCCAGTTCGGTCTCTGGCGTGTCCGGCGGGCAGAATCCGACGATCTTGCCTTCGTACATCACGGCGATCCGGTCCGCGAGCGCGTAGATCTCGTCGAGTTCGGAGGAGACGATGACGACGGCCACGCCGCTGTCCCGCGCGGCCACGATCTGCTTGTGCACGAACTCGATCGAGCCGACGTCGAGTCCGCGGGTCGGCTGGCTGGCCAGGAGCACCTTGCTGTCCCGGCTCATCTCCCTGGCGACGATCACCTTCTGCTGGTTGCCGCCAGACAGGGTGCCCGCCCGCGTCTGCACCGACGTGGTGCGCACGTCGTAGTCGGCGACCTGGGTGACTGCCGACTTCCTGATCGCGGCCAGGTCCATCGCGATGCCTGACGCGAACGGCGAGCGGTCGTAGACGTCAAGGATCAGGTTCTCGGCCACGGTGAAGTCGCTGACCAGGCCGTCTTCCTGCCGATCCTCCGGGATGTAACCGATTCCCGCGCGCAGCCGGTCGCGGGTAGAAAGATCGCTGATGCTGGTGCCGTCGAGCAGCACGGCACCAGTGGCCGGGCGCAGGCCCATCAGCGCCTCGCAGAGGTCGGTCTGCCCGTTGCCCTGCACTCCCGCGATGCCGAGGATCTCGCCGGCCCGCACATCGAACGACAGGTTCTCGACGACTGTCCCGCCGCGCTCGCCTGGCACCGTCAGGCCGTCGACCCGGAGCCTGATATCGGCCGGCCGTGCTTCGCCCTTGCTAACCCGAAGCTGGACAGACCGGCCGACCATCAGGGCGGCGAGCTCGGAGTCGCTCGTGCTGGGCGGCCGCTGGCCGACCACCGCGCCGCGGCGGATGATCGTGATGTTGTCGGCGATTGCCTGGACTTCTTTGAGCTTGTGCGAGATGAAGATGATGGACCGGCCGCCCTCGCGCAGCTCGCGCATGATCCGGAACAGGTCCTCGGTCTCGTGCGGGGTCAGCACCGCGGTCGGCTCGTCCAGCACCAGGACGTTCGCATTGCGCAGAAGTACCTTGATGATCTCGACTCGCTGCTGGACGCCGACCGGAAGGTCCTCGACGTAGGCGTCGGGATCGACCTGCAGTCCGTATCGCTCGGACATCTCCAGCACGTCCCTGCGGGCGCGCCGCCGGTCGAGGAGCCCGAAGCCGGGCCGCACCCGCTCCACGCCGAGTGTGACGTTCTCGGCGACCGTGAAAACGGGAACGAGCATGAAGTGCTGGTGCACCATCCCGACGCCGGCGTTGATCGCTTCCTTGGGCGAGCGGATGTGCACCAGCCGGTCGTCGATCAGGATCTCGCCCTCGTCGGGCTGGATCAGCCCGTACAGGACATTCATCAGGGTGGTCTTGCCAGCGCCGTTCTCGCCGAGCAGCCCCAGGATCTGCCCTGGCTGCACCACGAGGTCGATGCGGTCATTCGCGACGAGCCCGCCGAAGCGCTTGGTAATGCCGCGCAGCTCAAGTTTCACCAAGTCGCCTCCCTCCCCCGCTGGCTCCGGTCAGCTGCCCAGGCGACGCCCGGGCAGCTGACCGGCTCAGACGGTACTCATGCCGGGCTCGTTACTGCACCGGGCTCTTGGTGGCCGGCACGATCTTGCCGCTCTCGATCTGGGACTGGATCGTCTTCAGCTCGGCCTGGAGCGAGGCCGGGACGTGGGTGGTCCACGGAGCATGGAACGGAGCGAGCACCGCGCCGCCGTTCTGCAAGGTGCCGATGTAGTTGCCACCCTTGAAGCTGCCGTTCGCGGCGGACAGCACAGACGTCTTCACCGACTCGGTGATGCCCTTCTCCACGCTCGTGATGAAGTACTTGCAGTACACGGCGGCGCTGATGCAGCCGTCGGTGTCCACCCACATCATGTTGACGTTCTTGCCCCCGCTGTCGGCGGTCTGGACGGCCTTAGCCGAGCCGAGCCCGACACCGCCGGCGACCGGGAAGATGATGTCTGCACCCTCGGTGATGAACGTGTTGGCGATCCGCTGCCCGGCCCCGAGGTCAGTGAAGCTGCCGGCGAAGGTGCCCTTCTGGGTCTTCTCGTCCCAGCCGAGGACCTTGACGTTCTTGTGGTGCTTCTGGTTGTAGTACTGCACGCCGTCCCAGAAGCCGTCCTCGTAGATGGTGACGGTGCCGAACTGCTCGCCGCCGTAGGTCGCGACCTTGCCGGTCTTGGTCATACCTGCTGCCAGGTAGCCGCCAAGGAAGGCATCCTGCACGGTGTTGTAGACCAGCGTGTTCACGTTGGGCAGGTTATGCGGCGCGTAGGTGAAGTCAACGATCGCGAACTTCTGGTTCGGGTTGGCCGTCGCTGCCGCCTTCGTCGCGTCACCCATCAGGTAGCCGACGGTCACGATAATCCCGCACTTCTGCGCGATGAACGTGCTGATGTTCTTCGCGTAGTCGGCGGTCGAGTTCGACGGCAGGTTCTTGATCTGGATGCTGCTGTCTGCCTTCTGCGCCGCCTGCAGGCCTGCCCATGACGACTGGTTGAACGACTTGTCGTCCAGGCCACCGGTGTCGGTGACCATGCAGGCCGAGAAGCTGCCGGCACCTGCCGATGGGCTCGTCGAGCCACCTCCGCCGTTATTCGAGCCGGCGCTGGCGCACGCGGCGGTCAGCAGCGCCAGCACGCTGAGCGCGGCGGCCGCCTTAAATGTCCCTTTCACGGTACCTCCTCTGCGGGGGCGGCCCTGCTGCCGCCAGACATCACCGGGCTATGCTCCTGCCCGGCCGGCCAGGGCACAAGGGAACCCCTCGAGTCCCCCCGGGATGATCAGGAATCTATTACCGCCACGACTGTTGCGGTAGCGGGTAACCATGGCAGTACGGTGCTGTTGTGAAATCGATACGGTGCAATCGGAATAATCGTGCCTGAAACCGGTTAAACCGGGCCGACCCTGCCGTAATCCAACCGGAGCTGACTGATGACCATCGACTGGCCCGCTCTGAGAGCGGCCGCCACCGCAGCAGCGAGCAACGCGTACGCGCCCTACTCGCGGCTGCGGGTCGGCGCCGCGGGGCAGGCGGCCAACGGCGCCGTGGTGACCGGCTGCAACGTGGAGAACGCGTCGTTCGGGCTGACGCTGTGCGCGGAGTGCGGTCTGGTCAGCGCGCTGCACGCGGCCGGCGCCGGCCGGCTGGTCGGCGTGAGCGTGGTCGCCGCCGACGGGGCGCCGCTGGTCCCGTGCGGGCGGTGCAGGCAGCTGCTGCTCGAGGCCGGCGGCGCGAGGCTGCTGATCGACTCCGACAGCGGGCCGCGCCAGCTCGGCACCCTGCTGCCCGACGCGTTCACCGGGACAGACCTGGCCGAGCGGCGCGATGCCCGTGCCTGACGCGGTCGACCTGATCAGGGCCAAGCGCGACGGGCGCGCCCTGGCCGGCCCCGACATCCGCTGGCTGATCGACGCCTACACCCGCGGCCTCGTCGCCGACGAGCAGATGTCGGCGATGGCGATGGCCGTCTTCTTTCGCGGGCTGGCCCCGGCCGAGCTGCGTACCTGGACCGACGCCATGGTGGCGTCCGGCCGGCGGCTCGACCTCGGGTCGGTGCCGGCGCCGACCGTCGACAAGCACTCCACCGGCGGCGTGGGCGACAAGGTGTCGCTGATCCTGGCTCCGCTGGTGGCGAGTTGCGGCGCCGCGGTGCCCCAGCTCTCCGGCCGCGGACTCGGCCACACCGGCGGAACCCTGGACAAGCTCGAGGCGATACCCGGCTGGCGTGCCAGGCTGTCCGCCGGGGAATTTGTTGAGCTACTTGCTACGGTCGGCTGCGTCATCTGCGCCGCGGGGGAGGATCTGGCGCCCGCCGACCGCAAGCTCTATGCCCTTCGCGATGTCACCGGGACCGTCGAGTCGATTCCGCTGATCGCCAGCTCGATCATGTCCAAGAAGATCGCGGAGGGGACGCAGGCGCTCGTGCTCGACGTCAAGGTCGGCCGGGGCGCGTTCATGCGCGAGCTCGGCGCGGCGCGCGAGCTCGCCGAGACCATGGTGCGGCTCGGCACCGAGTCGGGGGTGCGGACGACCGCGCTGCTGACCGCGATGGACCGCCCGCTCGGCCGGACGGTCGGCAATGCCGTCGAGGTCGACGAGGCGGTCGCGGTGCTGCGCGGAGCCGGGACCGGAGGCGGCGCAGCCGGGACCGGAGGCGGCGCAGCCGGGACCGGAGGCGGCGCAGCCGGGCCTGACGACCTGGTCACGGTGACCCTCTCGCTGGCCAGGGAGATGCTCGCGCTGGCCGGGATCGACGCGTCGCAACCGGCCAGCGACCCGGCGCAGGCGCTGGCCGACGGGCGGGCGCTGGCGAAGTACCGGGCCATGATCGCCGGCCAGGGCGGCGACCCCGACGCGGTGCTGCCTGCCGCCGGGCAGGTCCGGGTGGTGCCGGCGGCGGCGTCCGGCTGGCTGCGGAACCTGGACGCGCTCGCGGTCGGGACCGCGGCGTGGCGGCTCGGCGCCGGGCGGGCGCGCAAGGAGGACCCGGTCAGCGCCGCGGCCGGGGTGATCTGCCTGGCCAAGCCGGGAGAGCGGGTCGAGCGGGGACAGCCGCTGCTCGAGCTGCGCTCCGACGACGCGGCGCGGTTCGGCCGGGCGATCGAGGCGCTGGACGGCGCGATCGAGATCGGGCCCGAGCCGCCGGTTATCGGGTCGCCCGTCATCGAGCGGATCGGATAGCCGAGAATAGTCGCCATGTTGCCGACGCTTGAGCAGATCAGGCGGATACCCAAGGTCCTGCTGCACGACCATCTGGACGGCGGGCTCCGCCCGGAGACTATCGTCGCGCTCGCCGAGCAGAGCGGGTACGCCGGCCTGCCGACGACTGACCCGGCCGAGCTGGGCGGGCTGATCAGCGCCGCCGCGGCCGAGCAGGGCAACCTCGAGGTCTACCTGGAGACGTTCACGCACACCGTCGAGGTGATGCAGACGCGCGAGGCGCTGGTCAGGGTCGCCTCGGAGTGCGCCGAGGACCTCGCGGCCGACGGCGTGGTGTACGCCGAGGTGCGGTTCGCCCCCGAGCTGCACGTCACCGCCGGGCTGAGCCTGGAGCAGGTGGTCGAGGCCGTGCTCGAGGGGTTCGCGGCCGGCAGCGCGGGACGGCCGATCAGGGTCTACACGCTGCTGACCGCGATGCGGACGGCCGCGAGGTCGCTGGAGATCGCCGAGCTCGCCGTGCGGTACAGGGACGAGGGCGTGGTCGGGTTCGACATCGCGGGCGCCGAGGCGGGCAACCGGCCGAGCCGGCACCTGGATGCCTTCCAGTACGTGGAGCGGGAGAACTTCCACATCACGATCCACGCGGGCGAGGGGTTCGGGCTGCCGTCGATCTGGGAGGCCGTGCAGTGGTGCGGCGCGGAGCGGCTCGGGCACGGCGTGCGGATCATCGACGACATCAACGTGCTGCCGGACGGGACGGCCGAGCTGGGCCGCCTGGCCAGCTTCGTGCGGGACCGGCGGATCCCGCTGGAGATGTGCCCGACCTCCAACGTGCACACCGGGGCGGCGCGGTCGATCAAGGAGCACCCGATCGGCCTGCTGCGGCGGCTGTCGTTCCGGGTGACGGTGAACACGGACAACCGGCTGATGAGCGGGGTGAGCCTGGCGTCGGAGTTCGCCGCGCTGTGTGAGGCGTTCGGCTACGGCTGGTCCGACATCCAGTGGCTGACGATCAACGCGATGAAGAGCGCGTTCGCGCCGTTCGACGAGCGGCTCGCGCTGATCAACACGGTGATCAAGCCGGGGTTCGCCGCCGCCATGGCGCCGCCGGTCACGACCAGGCCGGCCGTCCGCGGTTACCGGCGCTGACCGTCGGATGCAAGGCGGCGTGCGGGGCCAATGGGGGTCGCCTCAGCCGCGGCAGGCCCTGCCAGCGGGTGAACCGCGGCCGGGTTGGTTGATATCACTAGCTATGGCTCCGCGAAACGGGCAAAGCGGACAGCGAAATGACTCTACGGCGTGATAAGTTTGCGGCGCCCTGATACTGGCCCGCCCGATCCGAGACGGGAAACCGGGTATAAGGCATAAGGCGGGCGAGGCGGCGGCTATCGACGAAGCGGCGGGCTACTGGTTTTCGTTGGAAGAAGCCATCGTTGACTGCAGGTAAGGCGTTGCTTACTAATAGGTGAGAATGGTATATAGGAGCAGATGGCCGGGTTTGCAGGACTCAGCTCGATTGGTTGAGCGGCCTTGCGAGCCCGACGTCTGGATCCGCCGGAATTTGACCGATCCGAAGGGAACTCGATGTGGCGTTCCTGGTGGACGGCAGGGCCTCCTGCGCCTGCGCCCGCGCCGGCGCCGCTGCCAGCCGGCGCTCCGCCTCGGGGCGGGGCCTCTGGCAGCGGCATCCCGCAGCGCCACCTTGACCGAGCACGATGGCGGTGCACCAGATCCCTGCCAATGATGGTGCACCAGATCCCTGGCAATGGATGAACACAGCCGTCCGCGGACCAGCGAGCCGCCGCGTCTGCGGACCAGACAAGAGGAGGTGGCCACGATGATCAAGTGGCCAGGCAGCGCGAGGCCTGCGGGCCGGACCGGATCCCCGCGGATGGTTCTCACCCGCAGGAACCGGGCATCGGTCGTGGCCGTCGCGGTCGGCACGGCGGTAACGCTGGCCGCGGCCGGCTGCAGCAGCAGCGGCGGCGGCCCGGCTGGCAAGCAGGTGCCCGCCAGCGCGAGGCAGACCATCGTGTTCGCTACGCAGGGCCTGGGCGCCGAGGGCACGGCGACCGCGGCGGCGGTGAAGGCGTTCGAGAAGCTGCACCCGAAGATCCACGTCAGCATCCTCACGCTCTCGCCGACTGCAGACGTCGCATACGAGCAGCTCACGCAGCGCTTCACGTCCGGGTCAAGCTCACCCGACGTGATCACCTCCGACGTGATCTGGCCATCCACGTTCGCCCGTCCCGGCTGGCTGGCAGACCTCAGCAAGTTCCACCCGGACACCGGCGCGTTCTTCCCTGGCCAGATGGCCACAGGCCAGTACAAGGGCGGCATCTACGCGATTCCCTGGTTCATCAACGCCGAAGGGCTCTACTACCGCACCGACCTGATCAAGACCCCGCCGACCACGGCGGCGCAGTTGTTCATGGATGCTCAGGCCGCGATGAAGGCAGACCCGAAGCTGAAGGAAGGCCTGGCCTTCGAGGGCGATAAGTACGAGGGTGCGGTGACCGCGTTCCAGAGCTTCGGCGGCCAGATCGCGTCGTCGAACCTGGGCAACATCAACACGCCGGCCAACGCCGGAGTGCTGACGATGATGTACGACGCGGTGCATAAGTACCACATCGCACCGACCGCGGTATCTACCTGGGAAGAGTCCCAGGTGCAGAGCGCCTGGCTCGCCGGGCAGACGCCGTTCGCGCTGAACTGGCCGTACATCTTCGCGCTGTCCCAGGGCTCGAACCCGGCTTACCCGGCGGTCAAGGACAAGACCGGCTGGGTGCCGTTCCCGAACCCGACCGGCACCCCGCAGGCCTCGCTTGGCGGGGATGACCTGGTCATGAACGCCAACAGCACGCACCAGGCGGCGGCCTGGGAGTTCATCAAGTACCTGACGAGTGACCAGGCCCAGATCGCCCGCGCGATCGCGGCAGGCGACCCGCCGTCGGTCAAGTCGGCGTACTCGGCGAAGCTGTACGCGGCGGCGCCGTACTTCAAGCAGGAGCAGGCGGTCTTCAATGCGGCGACGCCGCGTCCGGTCACGCCGGTGTACACGCAGATCTCCAGCCAGTTGCAGACCATGATCTCGTCGGTGCTCAGCGGGCAGGCGACTCCGTCGGCGGCTCTGTCGGCCACGGCTCCGACCGTGAAGCAATTGCAACAGACCGCGGGATGAGGCTGGGGTGACTGCGCCCCAGGAAGGTGCAGTTCCGGCCGGGCCGGTAACACCGGCCCGGCCGGAGCCCGCGGGGCACGCAGCCCGCGAGCCGGGACCTCGGGGTCGCCGCCAGTACAGCCTGATCGCCCGGGACCGCCGGTTCGGCTACCTGCTCGCGGCGCCCGCGCTGCTTGTCCTGCTCGCGATCACCGCTTACCCGCTGGTCTACAACATCTGGAACTCCTTCCAGCGCGATGTGATCAACAGTGGTGTGCCGCCGAGCTTTGCCGGGGCGGACAACTACAAGCGGATCTTCACCGACAACCAATTCCTGCCCGCGCTCGCGCACACCGCCGGGTTCACGGTTGTGTCGGTTGCGGTGGAGACGGTGGTGGGCCTGGCGCTGGCGCTGGCCCTGAACCGGAAGTTCCCCGGCCGCGGCCTGGTGCGGGCGGCAGTGTTCATCCCGTGGGCGGTGCCCACGGTGGTCTCCGCCCAGCTGTGGAAGACGATGTTCGACCCGCAGTTCGGGTGGGTCAACTACGCGCTGACGACGCTGCACTTGCCCCTCGCGCATACCACCTGGCTGGCCGAGAAGTGGACCTCGTGGGGCGCGATCCTCGCCGCGGATGCCTGGCGCAACACTCCGTTCATGGCGATAGTGCTGCTTGCGGGGCTGCAGGTAATCCCCACCGAAATCTACGAAGCGGCCAGGATCGACGGCGCCAGCGCTTGGCAGACGTTCCTGCGGCTGACCCTGCCGCTGCTCAGGCCCGCGCTGATGGTGGCGCTGATCTTCCGGACCTTGTCCTCCTTCTTGATATTCGACGTGGTCTACGCCATGACCGGCGGCGGGCCGGGGACATCCACCAGCGTGCTGTCCTACCTGAACTGGCAGGCATTCTTCGTCTACGCCGACTACGGGTATGGCGGAGCGATCTCCGTCGCCCTTGTCGCGATCGCACTCCTGATCGCAGCCGCGTATGTGCGTGCGTTCAGGTCCGAGCAGGTGCTATAGGGAAGGTGCAGATGAGCGTTGCGACCACCGCGGCACGCCGTCGCCCCGCGGTCCGCCGCCGGGTCACCGCGGGCAAGGTGGCCTCGCGGACCGCCTTCTACCTACTGATCGCGGCGTTCGTCGTGGGCAGCCTTTTCCCGTTCTACTGGATCGTCATTACGTCGCTGAAGACTCCTGCCGAGCTCACCAGTGGCACCACCAGCCTGCTGCCTGGACACATTACCTTCGGCAGCTACTCGGCGGACCTCACGCAGACCTCGACGACCGGTCTCAACTTCGGCCGCGCCCTGCTGAACAGCGCGCTCGTCGCGCTGTCAACCACAGCGATCACGGTAGTGCTCTCCGTGCTCGCCGGGTACGCGCTGTCCCGCACCAGGATGCGCGGGAAGGGGCCCGTCCTCGGCTTCGTTCTCATCGCCGGCTTCTTCCCGCCCCTGGCCATGGTGGGCCCGCTCTTCCTCGCCTACCGGAATATCGGCCTGCTCAACAACTACCCCGCGCTGATCATCACCTACCTGATCTACACCCTGCCGCTCGCCACCTGGTTCCTCGCGAACTTCTTCTCGCAGCTCCCGCGCCAGCTGGAGGAGGCGGCCGTCGTCGACGGCGCCTCACGCCTGCAGGCACTGCGCCGCGTCATCCTCCCCGTGGCCGTTCCCGGGATCTTCACGGTCGCGATCCTGTCCTTCATCCTGGCCTGGAACGACTTCGCCTTCGCGGTTTCGTTCATGGAAACACCCGACAAGTACACCGCCCCGCTCGCCATCATCGGCCTGGGCCAGAGCCAGTACCAGGTGTTCTACAACCGCATAGACGCCGCGGTGGTGTTGGTCACCCTGCCCGTCGCGCTGCTCGTGATCTTCGCACAGCGACGGATCATCTCTGGGCTAACCGCGGGGGCGCTCAAGTAAGGGGAAATCGGCAGGCCAGCGCGCTGGCAGTTCCGGCACGCCCGGAGGGTCTCGGCGGACCTGCTCTGGCGGCAAGATCTGTCTGGCACGCCAGGAAGCTTTACCGAGAAGGGGCGGCATCGGTGCCGAGGAGGGCGGATCAGCCAGAGCGGCCCGAAGATACGGGTGGTCAGAGGGCTGCGGTGGGCGACGGGTCCACGGCGGATCGCTGGTCAACGGCGGACCAGCCGGCGTTAGCTGAGCCTCCCGCCCAATGGTCACGGGAAGGGCTGAGGCAGCGTCTCGACTCACTGCCCGCGTGGCATCCCAGTTCACCCGGATCGGGATACGCCGGATCACGGGATACGCCGGATCAGTTGAAGCAGTTCGGCCGGGTGGACGTGCCGCGAGGGCGTCCTGAGCCGCTGACCGACGCCGAGCACGCCGACCGCGTGCGGAACATCCGCGACCGGCTTGGCTGGGCGCGCGATCAGATGCTAACGACCGAACAGCAGCACCTCGTGGACCGGAAGCGCGGAATCTGGTCGCGAGACCGCCGAGATACGCATGACGCGATCGTCGGTGATCTCTGTGAGGCAGTGTCTAATGTTCCTTGCGAACATCAGGCGATCATGGCGGGCGGGCTTGGCGGTGCGGGCAAGTCGACCGTGCTGGAGAAGCACGCTGGCATCGACCGGTCGCAATACCTGACGATCAACCCGGACGGCATCATGGAAGAGATGGCCAAGCGGGGGCTGATCCCGGAGCTGAGCAGCACGCTGACCGCCGAGCAAAGGCTCGACGATCTGGACCGGGCCGGGTACTCCACGCAGGGCGTCTTCGTGGATATCAGCATCGGCGAAGCGGTGCAGCGGGCCGATGCCAGGCACCGCGGCGGGCATGAGGATTACCGTGCCGGTATCGGGTTCGGGGGACGGTATGTCCCGCCGGAGGTGATCGAGGCGCAGGCCGACCCGGAGCAGGGCAGTCGGAACCGCCGCACATTCGAGCAGGTGAAGTCCCGGTTCACGGACTGGGCGGTCTACGACAACTCGGTCACCGGCCGGGACCCAGAGCTCATCCAGGCAGGTCACGGCCGGAAACGTGAGGAGGAACGGTGAGCGAGGTCACCGACCTGATCGGCAGCTACAAGGTCGGCGAGCTGACGTTGAATGATCTGGCCCAGCGGTTCCGGGCACGGCAATGGCCGGCCACGACGCCGCGACCGCTGTCAAGCTACTTGGAGATGGCCGAGCGCGCGCAAGAAGATCCGCCGCCCGATGTCCCGAACTCATACGACGACGTCACTGCGGCCTATGCGCGCGGAGATCTCACGCGCGAGGAGTACGACCTGCTGTCGGAGGTCGTGCTGGAAGCGGGCATGGCCGAGGATAAGGATCAGTAGAGACCTGTTGGTACTCGGCAGCCCAGCCGGGCCGCGATCGAAGAGGAGCCGATGCCCGTCGACTGCCGCCGCGCAGGTGACCCGCCGTGATGACGACCGTGCACGCGGTGGCGGCGGGCTTCGCCGACCGGATCCTGCTGCTTCCCGGATGGCTGGTGCTCGGCCTGGTGTTCGCGCTGCCGGCCCTAGAGGCTTCGGCGTTCGTCGGGTTCGTGTTCCCTGGCGAGGTCGCGGTGATCCTCGGCGGCGTGGCGGCCTGGCGGGGCACCGTCCCGCTGTGGGCCGTCATCGTCGCGGCGGTGTCCGGCGCCGTGATCGGCGACTCAGCCGGGTATCTCATCGGCCGCCGGTGGGGGGACCGGCTGCTTACCGGGACGATCGGCCGGCTCCCCGTCATCCGCCGGCACCTGGACAAGCACCTAGACACCGCGCGGGCATACGTGCACCGCCGCCGCGGCAGCGCGGTGTTCTTCGGCCGGTTCACCGCCGCGCTCCGCGTGCTCGTGCCCGGGCTGGCGGGCATGTCCGGCGTCGAGTACCCGGTGTTCCTGGCCTACAACGTGGCCGGCGGCGCGATCTGGGGCACCGGAATGGCCGTCCTGGGCTACCTGGCTGGCGAGAGCTACAAGCACGTCGAGAAGATCGCCGGGCGCGCCGGGCTCGCCTTGCTCGCGCTCATCGTGGCCGGCCTGGCGATCTCGCGGCTGCTGCGCCGCTTCGCCGGCCGCCCGCGGCTGCGGGCTTTCGGCGACCGGCTGGCCGCGACCCCGCCGCTGGCCTGGATCCGGCGCCGGTTCCCCCGCCAGGTGGCCTGGGCCAGGCGGCGCCTGTCCGCCGGCGACCCGCGCGGCTTCTGGCTGACCTTCACCGTCGCGGCCGGGGCGCTCGCCGCCTGGGCGTTCGGCGCGATCGCCCAGGACGTCCTCGCTCCCGACGAGCTAGCGCTCCGCGACCCGCATGTCACCACGTGGCTGGCCGGGCACCGGACCGGCTGGCTCACCACTGCCGCCCAGGTCGTGGCCTGGCTCGGAACCGACGCCGTCCTCATTCCCCTCGTTGCCGTCGCCGTGGCCATTCTGGCCGCCCGCGGCGATCGTCGCTCCGTCATCCGGCTGGCGCTCGCAGCGGGTAGCGCTGTGGCGCTGGCCGCCATCACCCAGCAACTCGTCGGCCGGGTGCGGCCGCCCGCCGCGCTCTGGATCGGCCAGTACGCCGGGCCCGCGTTCCCCTCGGGCGCGGCCACGCTGGCGTTCGCCGTCTACGGCATGCTGGCCGTGGTGCTGGCTGCCGGCCGCCCCGCCCGCCGCCAGGCCCTGCTGTACGCGGCCGCTGTCACCATTGCCGCCGGAGCGGCCAGCATCTACTTGGCCGCGAACTGGCTCACCGACGTGCTCGCCGGCTGGGCGCTCGGCGCCCTGTGCATCACCCTCGTCCTCGCCGCCGACCTGCTGACCACCGCGCCAGCTAGCCGTTCAGCCGCCGCCAGCAAGACGCGGCCGTTTCGCGCCGCCAGGCGTAAGGACCGCCGAAGCCAAGCCGCCTGAGCAGGCAGCTTGGCGTCGGCCAGCGCGTTCCTCCAAGTCGCCGCGGCAATCCAACGCTGACCGATCTGGCCGCGAAGATTCCAGGTTGGGCTTGCCGCAGATCAACTGCGGTCACGGTCCGCGGCGCGATGGCTTAACCGGGCGCTGACAGAAGCCGGGTCACCAGCGCCGCGCGGCTCAAGCTGGCGAACTCCCGCCGTGCAGCGGTGTCGAAGTCCCACCGGTACATGTCTCAGAGGCCGTGCTGAGCGCGGATCTCCTCCCAGGAGGTGCGGTCTGCGGCCGGTGGCGGCCCTTCCCTCTTGTAGCGCTCAACGCGTGCCATGAACTCCCGCTTGGCATCCGGGTCCCGCCAGGCGTCTGCCTCGAACCACCAGCGCCGCACCGTCTGCACTAGGGGCGTGAGGTCGCCGTGCTCCCGGGCCTCCTCGAACGCCGCATCCAGGTCGTTGTCGTAGCACAGCAGTACTTCCGGGTCAGCGTTGGCCGCCAGGACTGCGCGGATCGCCGACGGGGTGCACGCGGGACGGGCCATAACCTGGTAATGCCCGGCATGCGATGCAGTCATCGGCATCTCCAGCGGATCAAGTCAGAGTCCAGCATAGGCGTGCCCGCCGACAGGCAAGGACCGATGCACGTCGACTGCCGCCGTGCAGGTGACCCGACGTGATGCCGGCAGTGCACCGTGGATGACACCCGCTACGTGTCCAGTTTCGCATCCTGGGAAGGGTATGCGTCCACGATGTACAAGCTTCTGCCAACGACTGGCGGCGCACTCCACCAGGGGTTCTGCCGCATGCTCGATGACCTGGCCGCGACCTGCGAGCGCGTCGTGTGATGGCCGATGATCGAAGCTGAGATGAAGGCTCGCGTGAACGATCCTGCCCGCCTACGGGATGCGCTGCGATCGCGAGCAATCGAGCAGGTGAGCCGCTATCGGGACACTTACTACGACTGGCCCGGCTACCAGCTGAGCAAGGACGGCCGCGAGTTGCGCCTGCGCCTGGTGGACGGTGAGGGGCGGCGACGATGCCTGCTCACATACAAGGGTCAGGCTGTTGACGAGCAGACAGGATCGAAGCCGGAAACCGAGATCGACGTCAGCGACGACCACGCGACGGACCAGATTCTCATGGCGCTCGGATTCATTTAGAAGGCGCGGCTGTGCGACCGTCCGCTGGACGTGTCCGCCGAGCGACCGGTCGATTGAGTGCCCGGTCACTGCACGCAAGCCTCGTTCGTGCTCTCTGCAGCCAGGGGCGTCGGGGGCGGCTACTCAAAGGGGGCGCGGCCGGGTAGCGTCGATGCCGTGGCGGTCGACGTGAGCAGCGGTGCAGGCCAGGCGGTAGCCGACGGGCGGAC
>WNGM01000230.1_pt1 | contig 69550 bp, 52 predicted proteins | sample 5400571 | NCBI WGS metagenome assembly WNGM01 (sample SAMN13153378, study PRJNA577476) | soil metagenome | isolation source: 100 cm soil or saprolite under Garry oak tree replicate 2 | place: USA:California | collected 2016-06-15
GTGGGGTGGCCGCACCGATCTGCTGTGTGGCAGAACAGACGTAAGAGAGAACTTTGGAGAGCGTCAACTGTTGAAAGGAAAAGGAATTTGACAAGGGGGGTCAAAATTATTCCGGCGCAAAATTACGCGGGCGTTGACAGGCGGCCAGGGTGAGGGCCATGAGGGAGAGGCCGGAGCCAGGCGCAGCATCGAGCAGGGTGAGGTGACCCTGGGGGATGCGACCGGGCCACAGCCAGCTGAGGGGTTGGTCGGGCACCCGATCGAGGAAGCGGATAGTGGGCTCGGGAGCAGGAGGTTGTTGAGACTGCTGTTTGGGATGTAAGCGGTCGTGTTGGGCAATTTCGCGCTTGATGTCGCGCAGGATGAAGTCGTCCATGTTTCTGGATGTCATCTGTCAAGTCCTTTCGGGATTATTCCTGTGTCCTGGGGAAGGGCATTGGTGGTGGGACGATGGTTGAGGGGTCCATAGGCACGAACTTGAGCGATACAATGACGATGAATCGCCTCCTGAAGCCGGGCAGGGACTGCCTTCATCGTCCCCCGGACGCGGCTGCCCTGCCCCTACTATGCTTACGGGTGCACTAGCGAAGGCCGTCTATGGGGTTGCTTGCTAAAGCCTTGAGTTCGCGCTTATGGGGATTGGGTCTGATGTGGCCTAATCCAGGGTTCCTTCTATTAAGTATACCAGAGGGAGAAAACAAGCGAGGGGTGAAAGCAGAAGCAACACCCGAAAGGGTGAGGGGGATGCCGTCTTGTCAACTTGCTAAGAGGTAAGTTGACAAGACCTTTTTCTTTCTTCTTCAGTTTTTAGAGCCCACCATATCCGTTCTCTTCGTGGCTGTTTCATCTGTTTTTGCGTCAACCGATGTGTTGGGAACAGCGGCTGATCCTTGAAGCAGTTTCACTGCCGATAAAGCCGCCACGAAGATCATCGTGAAGATGCTGACCGTCGCTTCTGCTTCAGCGATGCTCCTGGTTTGCCAGACTACGCCGGCGGCATCGGTGACCAGCGTATTTCCGCTGTTCGCTAGATAGGACAGGACAAACGTCAGCCCAAGCACCCCATACACGATGATAGCCTGGGCGTAGTACGACCTGGGCAAAGGTCGTGTCTCCTCATGAGCAGCCTTGCGAAAATGGAGGAAGAGCGCAAACAACTGGAAAACCACATACACGGTGAAGAACCACCCCAGGAAGTTCGTGAGCGGCACGCCGAAGTAGCCACCATCTTGCTCCCAGATCCAAAGATGTTGGATCGTTGAGCTGGTCGGATCCATGCTCAGATCCCAGGCTACCATCATGAAGGAAGCGATAAACGGCACCGCAAACGTCGTGAACCAGCTTCCCTTAGGGCGAACATCACCGATCAGCACCGTCGCGAGCACCCAGGCCAGATAGCCGGTGCCGAAGTAGGCAGGGCCGATGAGCAGCGGCACCAAAAAGAGCTTGGGGCCGATAACGAAAAAGTACGACCTACTAAATAACTGAGAGCATTTCATAACTTAAAGGCCCGCCCGGAGGGAGTTCGGACCATTCCCCCCAGCTGTCGCGTCTTGCCCTCTCTGGTACGAGTCTAAGGAGGAAGCGTCATGAAAGTGTCATGAAGGGGAAGAGCCTTCCCCTCTCTGGTACGAGTCTAAGGAGGAAGCGTCATGAAAGCGTCATGAAAGCGTCATGAAGGGGAAGAGCCTTCTCCTCAGGCTGCATGGCTGCCAGCGGAAGGCGGTCCATCAGACCATGCGCATGCTTGACCTGAACGATCTCGCATGGTACGCTTTCTACAATAGAGGGAGGGATTAGTCTACTATTTCCAGGGCTTTCTCTATGGCCTGAGCAACGTCTATCACGCCTTGCAACAGTGGGAAGAGGCGCGCCGCAGGTGGGAAGAGGCAGAAGCCATGACTGAGAGGTCAGACCTCAGAGCATTGCGCGTGGTCATCTTGTCGCAGCTGTGTATGAACTACACCGTAGCCGGGCAGTGGGGACAGGCCCACATGTATGCAGTGCGGGCCATGGCCCTCCGCTATCGCGTCACCTCTGATAGGTTTGATGCTGGGGTTGCCTTAAAAGAAGTTTGTCGGGTCGTATTTATTTTTCAGTCCGATCAACTGCTCGTACTTTGTTGCTCCATAGAGTGCCTTGACGCGTTCGCCTTCGTCTTCCGCCAGGTAGTTGACGTAGACTGCATCAGTGGCAAATGGTCGCATTACGTGCCAGAATTCACGCGTCCACCGTCTATGCTTTTTGGAAGCTGCTGGCTCTGTCCATCTCGACACCACGCTCAAATTGAAATGTTGGTCTCGTGGACTAAAGGCTGTTTCATTCTGACCAATGCGCTCCACTGCCGCACCAAGCTGCTCGATGAGAAGGGCTGTCAGCTCTGAGGGAACAGTGGTAAAGTAGGTTACTAACGTCTCGATTGCATCATCGCTGAGAACCTTTAAAAAATTCGTTTTCCAATAGTTTTGCAGACCCGAGGGAAATCCTGCATCTAGCATTGTCTGAAGCTGCAGGTAGGTCATAGAGGTAATCTGATCAGCAAGAGGCGAACCAAATGTTCTTAAGGGCTGCAAGACTTTTTCTCCGACCTCAGTAGGCCCGTTGTAGCAGGTAAGGATGGCAACTACAGGTTGTCCATCGGGCAGAGTCATGAGAACCGCGAAGGCTGTTAGCTCATCGGGAGCATCTGCCGTGAAATCACGGTAGAACTGAAGGACCTCCCTGGCAGCCGCAAGGGGATAGATGAGCATTCCTCCCAGTATTGAACCGACGGCATGAAGTCTGTATTCAAATGAGGTGACGACACCAAAGTTGGCTCCGGCGCCGCGTATACCCCAGAAGAGGTCGGCGTTCTCGGTGGGACTGGCCGTCAAGAAGCGTCCATCGGCCAGGACTATATCAATGGATACGAGATTGTCGCAGGCGAGACCATGTTTGCGCATGAGCCAACCAAGGCCACCTCCGAGGGTAAGACCGGCAATGCCTGTTGTGGAAATGGTGCCCCCCGTGGTTGCCAGGCCAAATGCCTGGGTTTCGCGATCAAACTCATTCCAGGTGACGCCAGGCTCTGCACGGGTCGTGCGGCTGACAGGATCAACGCGAATTCCCTTCATGCTAGATAGGTCAATGACTAAACCATCATCGCACGTGGACTTTCCTGCCACGCTGTGACCACCGCCTCGGACCGTCGTAAGCAGGTTGTGGCGACGGGCGAAGTTCACTGCGTTGATAACATCGGAAACCCCGGCACAGAGAACGATGAGAGCCGGGTGCTTATCGACCATGGCATTATACCCTGTACGCGCTGCATCGTAGGTCTCGTCGTCAGGCTGGAGCAGCTTTCCTCGCAGGCTCGCTTTTAATGCCATGATATCCGACTGCTCAAGGACTGGTTCCCTGCTTTGAGGACCAGTCTGACTCGTGCGCTCTTCTTTTAGCATAGGTGCTCTTCCTTTTTTGTGTGTCTTGCTGCTCTCGGCTCTAGTCAAACTGACCTAAAGCCAGCAGATTGCCTTCGCTATCTTTAAACCAGGCCCCCTTGCTCTGTCCTATCGTTGCAACGCTGTTGATGGTCTTTAGGCCCGGCATATCGTATTCTTCAAAGATCACCCCGCGGGCTTTGAGAGCAGCCACGTCGGCCTCGATATCGTGAGTCAGCCAGGTCATTTGCGAATGGTCTCCGCTGGAAGGGTTCGCAGAGGGGAAGACAAGAAACCTGGTGTTGCCGCCACAGCGATAGAAAAGGCCATCTCGCGCATCTGGCAATTCTGTCTCCGGAGTAAGCCCCAGCTTGTCGGCGTAGAAGCGCTTGGCTCGTTGCAAATCAGTTGCTGGGAGTGGGGTATGGATGGGACGATCTGTTAACATAGGTTGTACCTCCTTCTCGTAACAGTCTATTAGCTAGTTACAGTCTACCCGAGAAGAAGTACCGACACATCGTGAGAATGCACGATTTCAAAAAGCGAGTTCATGTGTTGGCCGTGAAGAGCATCTCATAAGAATACATGAGGGGTCCTGGGAGAAGTGACTTTACTAAGAAGCCATTAAGAAGGATCGGTCTGCACTGAATGAAGAGCCTGCGATTAGACGAGCCCATGTTCAACTGCATAACGTGTTGCTGCACTGCGCGTATTGACGCCGAGCTTGTTAAAGACCGATCCCACGTGGGTATTGACCGTTGGAAGGCTGATGACAAGTTGATTGGCAATTTGAGGATTAGTCAAGCCTTGAGCCAACAGACGCAGCACTTCGGTCTCACGCGGTGTTAGTTTCTCAGCATAAGGAGTAGTGGGCGCTTTGGTCGAAGGAAACGATGATTGTCCTGGCAGAAACGACGCAGGTGTAGTTACTGATCCTTGAAGGTTGAGGGCCTGCTCCGGTGTCGTGGAGCGTCCCTGAATCCAGAGAGCACTAAAAGTCTGCTCTTCAAGCTGCGTGTGTACAAGAGCCACCATTTGCTCATAGTTGTTGCGATCAACCGGCGGCATGGGAGCGCCAATAGCTTCCCGCAAAGCTTCGGCGGTCCCCCAGATGCGCGCTGCCTCTCCAGGCTCTCCCTTCGAGGCTACCATGGCTCCCCAACCTTCCAGATAGGCTGCAACGATAGGCCCGAAAGAAGATGAACCTACCTCGCGCAGTATCGCCAGGCTCTCTTCATAGAGTTGGCCAGCCGCTGCAATATTTCCCTGACATGTCACGATGCGAGCCAGAATAATGAGTGCATCCACGAGAGCACCGCGATCCCCTACTTCTTTCAGAAGAGCCACGCTCTTCTCTACCAGCTCCCGAGCAAGATCTGGCTTCCCTTGCATCAGCCGCATTTGCCCTGTGAGATTGAGACAGTAGCCGATCGTCCATTTATCACCTACCTCCACAAGGAGTGCCATGCTCTGCTCGGATATGACTTGTGCTCTGGCTAGATCGCTTTGTGATAAAAAGAGTACTTGTGCCAGCAGATAGAGGACTCCACCAATACGGGCCTGGTCACTCACTGTTCTGTAGAGAGTGAGGCTCTCCTCGAGGAGCGCGCGCGCCTGGTCGTACTCACCTTGTGTGTTGCATACCCGAGCTAAACTGGTGAGACAACCAGCTCTGCCCCATGTATCGCGAAGTTCCTGAAAGAGCGCAGCGGCTGCCTCCAACTGAAGGCGGGCAGCAGCGAAGTTATTCCTCATCAGAGCGATGAAGCCCAATTGATCGAGGGAGGAAGCTCTGCCAGCTTTATTACCCAGTGCATCGTAGAGCGCCAGACTTTCTTGACCGAGTGTATCCGCCCGCGCCTGATTGCCCTGAGCGCAGGCCATCTCTGAAGCAGCGTAAAGGAGCTTTGCGCGTTCCAGAGTCATGATCCCCTTGCTGAGGGTGAGAGCTTGCTCCAGGAAAGCCTGTCCCTCTCTCACGTACCCAAGGATGTACCAGAATCTGTGCAACGCCGCACAAAAGCGCATAGCCCACTTCAGTAGTTCGGTCTTCTTTTCATCTTCCTTTTCTACGCGAATAGACTCAAATAGCCACGAGAGCGCTGCACGCAAATTATCATGCTCTTGCTGCAAATACGCCAGCCAGCGTATTTGCTCAAGCCCTTGCAGGTATGGTTCAATCTTCTCAGAAAATTGCAGATAGTAGGCAGCATGAGCTTTTTGCGTAATCTCTAACTCATTGTTTGCTTTCAGGGATTCTAGCCCGTACTCACGGATTGTCTCTAGCATGAGCAGGCGTGCTTCCTCCCCTTCTCGTCCCACCTGATGCAACAGGCTCTTATCAAGGAGCGAAGCGGCGCTATTTAATACAGAGAGAGCAGCGACTTCACCCTCGATGGTAGTACTAACAGCTTCTATTGCCTCTAATGTGCAGCCATTGGCGAAGATGGAAAAACGCCGGAAGAGTCTTTGTTCTCCTTCATTGAGCAAGTTGTAGCTCCACTCAATGGTATTGCGTAGTGTCTGCTGACGTTCTGGCACATCGCGCGGTCCTTGCGTCAAGATTTGTAGTCGATGTTCCAGGTGGGCCAGCAAGGTGTGAGGTGAGAGCAGTCTGATACGGGAGGCTGCTAATTCGAGCGCCAGTGGAAGTCCATCCAATCGGGTACAAATGGCAGCAATTATTTTCGCGTTGGCAGTGGTAATACGAAAGTCAGGCTGAACCAACTGAGCGCGCTGGACAAAGAGAGCTACCGCAGCGTACTGCGACACTACCTCGTCCTCCTCAGAGAAGTGTGAAAGATCAGGAACGGCCAGCGGCTGAACAAGAAATTCCAGCTCTCCACGTACGTGCAGCACCTCTCGGCTTGAGACAAGCATTTTTACAGATGGACATGTTTCCAGAAGAGCTGTCAATAGAGGAGCGGCACGTACTACTTGCTCAAAGTTATCCAGAAACAGCAGGATTTGCTTCTCGTGTAGATAAGTAGAAAGTAGCCCGAAAAGTGTTTGATTTGTTGCTTCTCTTATTCCAAGAGTACGTGCAATAGTGGGGATAGTCATGTCGGGATCACTAATGGGCGCCAGTGGTATGAAACAGACCCCATCTGCGAAGTCATCGCACAAGATGGCCGCAATCTCAAGTCCCAGGCGTGTTTTGCCGACTCCACCTGGGCCTGTGAGGGTGAGTAATCGTACCTCCGTTTGTCGTAGGAAGCTGCAAACCCTGACTACCTCCTGCTCACGACCAATTAGAGGAGTAAGCAAGGCTGGCAGAGTATGCTGACTGGTTCGCTCTAATACAGCCGAGGGGTCAAAGACGGGGATTGGGCGCCGGAAGGCTTTCTCTTTGTCATTGGCGAGGTCTAAGGGAACCCGTGAGATATGCCCTCTAGAAGGACGCAAATATACTTCTAAGCTGCTCGCTTTGTCACCATTGGGAACTAGCACCGCTGCCGCTTCTTTGAGCCGTTCAAGCGTTACTTTCTCTGCCTTGCCAAGGTAGGCTTTGTGCTGTTCACCCGCTTGCTTGCGGTAGTCATACAAATACCAACAGCGTCGCTTGCGTTCACGGTGAGCAGTGAAAGTCCCCAACGTACATTGAAAGGTGAAGGCCTGATTCTGCTCAGCCAGCAGCCAGGTGTACCAGTCCTCCGATTCAGCAACGATTGAAGTTGAAAGGTCTTCTGGCTTACCAGATAGAAATAATTTGTTGCCAGAGACCAAGGGAAGAATGCCGTGGGCCATCATGTCACCCTTGTTTGGAAGAAGTAAGCACTTAATAGTACAGTTTTAAGTATTGCTTATAGTGTACCATATTTTGTGCAATCGACTTTTTGTTCTCCGAACAGATTGGCATTTGGACTTGCCCCAGTTTGATCGAGGCAGCGAATGTGAAATATACTGCAAGAAACTATCTGTGGCGAGGTTTCAGCGCGTTGAAATCAGGGAAGGGTTTCAGATGCGTCTTTGCTTCCATTATCTCTCGAAGGAAATTGAGCCGTAGCGATCTGCACCATCTGTTCTGCCAGGCGCAGCAGCGCTTCACGCAGTTCAGGGGGATTATGAACAACGAATGGCAGGTTCAGTGACATCAGATAGCGCGCCTGACTTTCTATGTCGTCATACTGGCACTGAAACAGAACCCCTGTTGGCGTGGCCGTCAGCGATCCATAGGACGTGGGGATCTTCTGCTGCACGGTATACAACGCAGCTTGAAACTCCACTTCAATGTGCCAGCGGGCTGATGACTCGCCATTCCGCTTCATCACATAGGCCCGGCAATCAAAACCTTCAGCTTGCTCGAAAGTTTCCTCAAGCACCTCGGCCTGCTGGATATGATCCAGGCGAAATGTGCGGTAGTCCTGGCGCAGGCAGCAGTATCCGACCAGGTACCAGTGCCCGTTCCATCCCACCATGCCATACGGCTCAACCTTGCGGTGAGTGACCTGGTCATAATGGGAATGATAGTCCATCGCAATTCGCTGCTGCTGCCCAATAGCTTCGCTGAGCGTGAGCACGAGAGAGATATCAGGCCGTGCCTCCTGTCGGGGAGAAGAGAAGAACAGGTGAGTAGACATGGCCTTAAGGCGTTCCCGCGCATGCAGGGGAAGCACACGAGAGACTTTCGCGAGCGCTCCTTCAACTGCTATCGATGACTGTCCGATCTCCAGCCACGAGGTTCCCAGCAAGCCCAGCATAATCGCCGTGGCTTCCTCTTCCGTCAACATGAGTGGCGGCAGCTTAAAGCCAGGGCGGAGCCGATACCCGCCGTACCGGCCAATAGTAGACTCAACCGGAATACCGACATCCTGGAGATGCATGATGTAGCGGCGTACCGTTCGTACATCCATCTCCAGTCGTGCGGCTAACTCTGGACCACTGATGGAGGGCCTGGACTGGAGCAATTCGAGTACGGTAAGGACGCGACTGGTGGGATGGTACATGAGAACTCTCCTCTTTTACCGATCTTCAAGAATCATCTTTCAAACGAGGACTGATTTTGTCCTTCTTCAATGGTATACTCCAGGTAGTAAATACGTCAAGCGAAAGGAGCAATCATGACTAACCTGGACATTGCGCACCAGCGACTCTACAATCAATATATTGCGCCGGCTACATTTGAGAATCCTGGCGATGTGGTGAGGTGGTTCGGCGCTGTCCAGGCCCAGGACTATCGTGGGGCACTATGGGCGCTCGGGCTCCGTATGCAAAATGCGGTTGAAGCAGATATCGAGCAAGCTATGGCTGATGGAGTGATCGTTCGCACTCATCCAATGCGCGGCACCTGGCATTTCGTCGCGCCAGAGGATATTCGTTGGCTGCTTACCCTTACAGCGCCAGGAAGGATTGCAAGCAATGCCCTCTGGTACCGCCGGCTCGAACTAGACGAGGCAACCTTTGCTAAAAGCAACGCTGTCTTCGCTCAAACGCTCCAGGGTGGCAAACAGCTGACCCGTCGAGAACTGGCTGCTGCGCTCGGGCAGGCCGGCATTTCTACAGAAGACCTTCGACTCACTTTTATCTTGAGTCGTGCTGAGGTGGAGGGTGTAATCGGCTCTGGCGCCCGGAGAGGTAAGCAATTCACCTTTGCCCTGTTTGATGAAGTGGTCCCCGTCTCCAGATCGCTCGAGCGTGACGAAGCGCTGGCCGAACTGGCGAGCCGCTACTTTACAAGTCATGGCCCCGCAACAGTGCAAGATTTCATATGGTGGTCAGGGCTGACAGCAGCCGATGGGAGAGCCGGTCTTGAAATGGTGAAGTCGGAATTTATCCAGGAGGTTATCGAAGGCAAGACCTACTGGCTTTCTCCATCTACACCCACCGCAAAAGTCGTGTCGCCAGTTGCTTATTTGCTGCCACCTTTTGACGAGTATACGGTTGCTTATAAAGATCGCAGGGCAGTACTTGACCCGGCGTATGCCCAACAGGCGGGATATGGTATCGGCCCAACCATTGTGGTAGATGGCCAGATTGTGGGCACCTGGAAGCGCACGTTCAACAAAGATGCCGTGGTCATTACCTCAGACCTTTTTACCTCAGTGAGCGAGGCTCAAAACCGGGCGATTGCGGCCGCCGTCGAACGCTACAGCAGATTTGTTGGCAAGTCCATCAGCAATTGAGGGGTGGGAACCTGGCGACCGCAAGGGATCGCCACTACATTTCACCCATCAAATCCACGTTGACGAACCGCTACGCCGTCCTGGTCTTTGCCACCTCTTGCAGCCCTAAGGTCTCGATAGCCTGCTCGCGCAGCACGAATTTCTGCACTTTGCCACTGGCCGTCATGGGATAGGACTTCACGAACTGGATATAGCGCGGTATTTTCTGGTGGCTGATACGTTCTTTGCAGAAGTCGCGCAATTCCTGCTCGCTGATCTCTTCACCTTCTTTGGGCAGTATCACCGCCAGAAGTTCTTCGCCGAAGAAGGCATCGGGCACGCCCAGAACCTGCGCGTCGGCTATCTTTGGATAGCGGATCATCAGTTCCTCTACCTCTCGTGGGAAAATGTTCTCTCCGCCGCGAATCACCATCTCTTTCAGGCGCCCCACGATATTGACGTAGCCCTGCTCATCCATCGTTGCCAGGTCGCCCGTGTGCAGCCAGCCCCCGGCATCTATGGTCTGGGCAGTCTTCTCCGGCATGTTGTAGTAACCTGCCATCACCGAGTAGCCCCGGCAACAAAATTCACCTCTCGCCCCGCATGGCACAACCTCGCCGGTCGCCGGATTGATGATCTTGACATCCAGGTGCGGGTGAGGAATGCCCACCGTCGCTGATTTACGCTCGAACGAGTCAGCGGGTGGGGTATAAGTGACGCCGCCGGTAGATTCTGTCAGCCCAAAGGTGATAGCCACATCCGTATTCATACGCTCTTTGACCTGTTCCATCACTGCCACAGGCACAGGCGCGCCCCCGCTTAAGACCGATTTCAACGTCGTGGGTTTGTACTGCTCGAATTGAGGGTGCTGGAGCATGGCAATCAGCATGGTGGGAACGGCGAAGATATACTCGCAGTTCTCCTGCTTGAGGATCTGCAGCGTTTTGAGTGCATCGAAAGCCAGCAAGGGATGCAGAGTCATCTTCGCCACAATTGCGCCAGCAGCGATACCCGCTCCCGCGATATGGAAAAATGGTAAGGGGAGACAATAGCGAGAGCCGTTACTATCTAATGCACCGGAGCGATAGAATCCCATTTGCAAGGCGTTGGTAACATTATAATGGGTGAGCATGGCCCCCTTTGGGAAACCCGTCGTGCCGGAGGTATACAGGATCAATGTAGGGTCAGAGGGTTTAACCGATGCCTGTCGCTCGCGCAGCTCCTCCTCGCTCACAGACGCTCCACCGGCTACCATTTCTCCAAACATGGTTGGGCGCCATTCCTTTTGCTCTAACAAGCCTTTGGGAGGCATGCCCATCAAGCACACGTAGCGCAGCATGGGCAAACGTTCGCTGTCTCCACTCACCACTTCTCCATTCTTCTCACCGGGCGCTACCATCGAACGTACCGTTGCGAGGCAGTTGTGATCGCGCACTTGCGCCATGAAGAACAGCGCCTTCACATCACCCTGCTTGAGCACGTATTCCAGTTCTGCCGCGCGGTATACCGGGTTGACCGTGACCAGCACCAGCCCGGCTTTAGCGGTGGCAAACTCGAGCAAAAGCCATTCCGGCAGGTTGGCCGCCCACACCGCGATGTGATCTCCCTTTTGTAGGCCCAGCGCCATCAGCCCGCGTGCCACTGCATCAACGCGCGCCCGATATTCCGCGTAATTCCAGCGAATATCCAACGCGCCACCAAATTCAGGATAGCAAGAGTAGACCACTGCTTCGCGACTGGGAATTTCGTCGGCGCGGCTATCTAAGAGGTCTCCAAGGGTGGTATCAAGGAGATCGATTTCCCGGGTGTCGGCCTGCCAGTAGGACAGGCCATCTTTGGTCATGCCCATTACAACCCTCCTTTGAGCTGAAATACAGAGCAAGAGTCGGTGTCATACGATTATCGGTACAAAGCAAAAAGATACCTGATAACCTGGACAGGTTGTGCTTATGATCATATTACCACATAAATCTGATGATCAATTTATGAATGAGTTTACGTGTGGCTCGTGCAGTCGGATCAATTCTTGACTTTTGCCGCCCAGGGCTGTTGCAAGATCGGGAATCCAGAGAGGGCATGGGGAGACCTGGCACCCGCAAGGGCCCATCCACTCCCAACCCTACCCCGTGCCACTACACATCGCAAGGCCCCTGTCCCGTTCTTCCTACTCTGCACTCCGTTGTCCGGTGGGTGGCGGTCTCTCGAAATGTAGTGGCACGGGGTGGAGATGTGCGGTGGTAGGGCCCTTGCGGGTGCCAGGCCTGTGATACCGCCGATCTTGCAACAGCCCTGTTTTGCCATCGAGAAACGGAATGATCCCTACCCGTCCTCCTGTCGCCGGCTCCGCCGCTGCGCCTTGCCTTCTTCAAGAGTTTTGCGGGCGATCACTTCAAAGAGTACGGCCTGCTTATTCTCGACCTTGCGCAGCACGCGGCCCAGGCGTTGAATGTATTCGCGCACACTTGAACCGCCGCCCAGGACGATGGCGATCTTCGCTTCGGGCACATCGACCCCTTCGTTGAGCACGCGCGAGGTGACGATCACCCGGTACTCCCCGGCCTGAAAGCGATCCAGAATGAGCTTGCGTTCGGCGGCGTGGGTTTCATGGGTGATGGCCGGCACCAGGTAGCGCGCGGCAATATCGTACACCACGGCATTGTGTTCGGTGAAGACCAGCACCCGCTCGCTGGCATATTCGCGCAGCAGGGCTTCCAGTGCCGTGAATTTGCCCTCACACCTGCCCAGTAACTGCAGCAGGCGTTGGCGTGCGAGCACAGCTCGTCGCGCCTGGGCATCACTGGAGGAGAGGCGCATCAATTCCAGCAGCCAGCCAGGACCATGGCTGCGCTGTAACTGCCGGGAACGCACAAAACCAATGTAGATGGCGTAGTCGCCCGCCGAGTGATAGGTGGTCACAGTGAGCGGCAAGACCTTCTTCTCGCCGCCATAGTAGACCCCCACCTCGGCGGCAAAGGCATTGACCAGCCGCGCGTACCAGTGGTAGGTTAGTTGGAGACAAAATCGGTGAGCTGCCTCCTGATCGGCTGCGATGGTTGTTTCCTCATGAAAAAACATTGTAGTAATATCGGCTGCTGCTTACTATTTTCCCGTAAACTTCCCTCAAATATCATCAGAGCTGAAAAGCGTTAGTTCTGTATCTTGGATGGGAACGGGTGTTTCCCATCAGGGAGTTAGAGGGAGAGGTGAGAACCATCTCTGCCCTAGAAATGCAGGAGGCCTCTACAGAGGCTGAAAGTAGGATTGCGGTTCTTTCACCTGACTACCTGCATGCTCCTTTTACGCAGCCTGAAGGGGTCGCCGCTTTAGCCCAGGATCCAATGAGCAAGAAAGGGAGGTTGTTGCCAGCTTTCGGGTTTACTAGCCACCATTATATACACCGATCTCGTTGGGTTGGATGAGCCAACGGCTCATGAAAAACTACTTGCAAATGTGCAACGTAGACGTGGCAAGCCAGTATCTCCACCGGTTTTCCCAGAGTAGATCCTCCGCTCATCGACAAAGAAACCAACCTATCCTGGAGAAAATCTCTAAATTCTCAACTAGAGAGAAAACAATGAGCAATCCTCGACAAAGGCCTTAGAACTAGCGAACCGCATACTATTGCAAGTGAGCAAAATAAGGCCTTATTGCAGTGATCTTCGCGATTTTGTGCCGATCTAAAACTGCGATTTGACACTACTCCTCTGAGAATGGTATATCTTAACTCAGCATATATTATCTGTAACATTTAGTTTCCCTGTAGAATACATCATTTCAAGCTACATATCCTCCATGGTGAAGTATGGAAAGTGAAAACTACCGAGAGTTACAACTAGATTATCTCGACTTTGAGCTTGAAATCGGATCTGGTAATGGACGTGAGTATCAGATAGCAGTTATCCACTCAGCGGCAGGCGAAGCGCGTGAAACGATGCACTTTCCTTTCGACGAATTGGCACTGGAAAACCGGCTTCTGGCCCTAGAAAATGCGCTCCTTCGCTCTGGTGGGCGACATCGTCAAATTCTTTCATCAGAAGAGCAAATAGTACAAAATTTTGGACATGCTCTATTCGATGCACTTTTCACAGGGGAGGTACGCAGTTGTTATGCAGTGAGCCGTCGAGAAGCCATGCAGCAGGGCAAAGGGTTGCGGTTGAAATTGCGTATACAATCACCGAAGCTAGCAGCACTGCCCTGGGAGTTCTTGTACGATCCGAGCCAAGCAGAGTATGTCTGCCTCTCCAGCAACACGCCGATTGTGCGCTACCTGGAATTACCCCAGCCTCCCCAACCTTTAACGGTGGTCACTCCATTACGTATCCTGGGTATGATCACCAGCCCCAAGAACCTGGCTGTATTAGACGTTGAACGCGAGAAACAACGCGTAGAAAAAGCAACGGAGGATCTGCGAGCCCATGGACTGGTGCAGTTGATCTGGCTACCTGGCCAAACATGGCAGGCCTTGCAACGTGCAGTACGTCGTGGTACCTGGCACATCTTCCACTTCATCGGCCATGGTGGTTTTGATTCCAGTGCTGATGAGGGACTTATCGCTCTTGAAGATGATGAAGGACAAGCACATCTTTTAAGCGCTACACATTTGGGACGGCTGCTCACTGACCATTATCCGCTGCGCTTAGTTATATTGAATGCCTGTGAAGGAGCACGTGGCAGCGGGCACGACGTTTTCTCAAGTACAGCTGCCATTCTTGTTCGGCGAGGGATTCCGGCTGTGCTGGCGATGCAATATGCAATCACAGATCAGGCGGCGATAGAATTGTCACGTGCGTTCTACGAAGCACTGGCCGATGGGATGCCTGTAGATGCCGCTGTAGGAGAGGCACGAAAAGCTATCAGCCTGGGCATAGGAAACACTCTGGAGTGGGGAACGCCAGTATTGCATATGCGCTCTCCCAATGGCGTCCTTTTCAGGACAATCCAAAATCCAATTCCATCTCTTAACCAACCAGTCATCTCTACAGAAAGAGAGGCACCTCAACAGCTTCATACGTCCATTGGCAGCCCTAGTATTGCGGAAGCAACACCCGTTTCAATTGAGGAAAGAGGGAAGGTGTTACAGGTTTATCCTGGGCAATCCACACCTGATTCTGATGAGGCAAATACTGAGACCACGAATGTAAAAACACCAGTCTTGCTTAATAAGTCTCTCACCTGGGATCAGGGGATCAAGAACACACAGATGTGGCAGATATCAAACGAGGTAACCAGCGTGGCTTTCTCCCCTGATGGGTCGATCATGGCGTTAGGACTGAATGCCAGCGGCGTGCAACTGTGGAGAGTTGCCGATGGAACCCACCAGAAGACACTCTCTGGACATGCAGGAATCGTCAATAGTGTGGCTTTCTCTCCCAATGGGTTGATTCTGGCTGCAGGGTCCCAGGACACTACGGTACGATTGTGGAGCATCGCTGATGGCGCACTGCTCCATATTCTTAGTGGACATGCCGGAGATGTCAATAGTGTAGCTTTTACATCTGATGGGCAAATACTGGCATCCGGATCGCTATCCCCCACCCCTATACGATTGTGGAGAGTAGGCGATGGAGCACTACTGCACGCTCTCACTGGACACTCATACTGGGCAAACAGCGTGGCTTTCTCCTCCGATGGAGAGGTTTTAGCTTCAGGGTCCAATGCCTCCAGAGTAAGAATATGGCGAGTTACTGATGCAAAACCCTTGATTTCGTTCAAGGGGCACAAAGGATCCGTCAACACCGTAACTTTTTCTCCAAATGAGCAAATCTTAGCTACAGGCTCACAGGATACTACCGTGAGGTTGTGGCAAGTCAAAAATGGAAGACTGCTACATACATTAGAAGGGCATACTGGAGGCGTCAACAGCGTAGCTTTTTCTGCTGATGGGCAGTTCTTGGCTTCGGGATCCCAGGATACCACCATACGGCTGTGGCGGGTTGTCGATGGAACATCGCTCTATTCGCTCGAGGGGCATACTTCCTGGGTGAATAGTGTAGCATTTACTTTTGATGACCAGACCCTGGCTTCAGGGTCCCAGGACAAAACAGTGCGCTTATGGCGACCGCAGTGACCATTTCCAAAGGCCCTACCATAAATGCACTCTATAAAGCTGCGTCGGGTATTCTGGTTACTTCCCCTTGACACTCAACACAACGAATTTAATCTGATGGAAGTTTGTTGGGAGGGTATCCCCATCACCTCCAGTAAGCTGTAGATTGGTCTGCATCACACCCGGTTGCTGTGAGAGCAAGGATTGCGCCGTCGCCTTCTTCTTTCCTGCAATTAGCTTCGCCAGGACCTGTTCTTGCGCATCACTAAACTTATAGACCCATACTCCTTCTGCGGCAACGGACACCGATATTATCCCTTGATTTGCATCTGATATCTGAGCCCCTATCTGAGTTGCCACTACGTTGCCCACTAGCGCATAGCTAGCGCCAGGGTTCTTGGCTCCATCCTGCTTGAGCCATTGCTTGGCCATTGCCAGGGCTCCTTGTTGATCGTAGACCTCGCCTGTACAGGTGAAGGTCACCATCACCATCACACTGTTCGCTTCATCACCTGCCGCATGGTCTTTGGTCACATTTGGATTGCACGTAGGTGTACCGACAAAATGTTCATTCGCGTGAACCTGTTCCTGCAATACTTGTTGTGCATTGGGAGTATTGTTGGTCTCCAAGGCACTTACTGCATCGTCAATGTCGCTCTGCTGCACAGCAGTATAGGGTTGTGGATCTTGTCCACCGCTGAAAGGTGAAGTGTTGTATGCTCGCCAGGAGCCGCCTGGACTAGCACCACAAACAGGGGCGCACCAGGACTCGCTAGCAATGTTTCCTTTCGTCCCTACCTGGACTACATGTGCCGGAACAGTTGCCGTTCCACTAGATGCAACAGTCACTGTTGCATCTAGCATCATACTGAGGGTTGACGCCCCCTCCTCATTTTTCAGCACCATACCAGTGTTAAATGTCTGCGCACCACTAAAACTCTCGATTGTCAAGATGCCTGTTGCATGAGTGCCTGTGGTCGTTCCCGTTCCTGTTGCCTTTACCGTCTTCGATTGTGGCTGAGTTGAAACGGAGAGCGAACGCGCCTGTACCTGATGCTTCGAGACATCGGGTGTCCCTATCACAGCTGGGATGATATAGGTCTTTTTCAGGTCGATACTTGCTGGGGTAATCGTTACTGTAGCCGAGGACACTGTAAGTGGTGCATTCATGAATATGCCAGAGACATTCTTAACCAGGGAACCGTAAACGCCAGGCTCAGCATAGGCAACCCCTCCGAAAACCGCTAACAGCACGGTGAGCAGGACGAGTGCGATTACCAACAGAGGCCGACGTTTCATTCGACGACGAGGGGCGACAGTGCCACTTTCCTGTAGAGGAGGGGTAATAGTTTCTGCGGGAAGATGATCACGTATTTCATCCTCTTTTAGAATGTGCGTCGTTTTTCCCTGAGCTACATTAATCGTATTCTGCTGAGCAAGACTTGTATTTACTGTATTATGTTGCGTAGAACCTCCCTCCTCAGGGAAAGTGTTCGCTGGCGTCATAGAGATATGAGAGAATGGGATGATGTTTGAATCAGTGATGCTTGCCAATGGTTGAGGACTCGTGTTTGTGACTGTAGGAGCCTTTGTTTCCAAAGCCTGGGCTTCGCTAATCGTAATAGGAACATGAATATCACCTTCACCTGGTATGTTCATCGGTTTCTCAAATGTGGACACAGCAAGGCTTTGTGCTGCCTGTTGGAGGGCATTGGCGAATGCCGAGATGGAGGCGAACCGATCAGTAGGCTTCTTTGCCATAGCTTTCAAGAGGACAGTGTCGACATCCGTGGAGAGACGGGCATTGAACGTGCTCGGTGGCTGTGGTTGGACATTGAAATGCTGGTACATCATCTGGACAGAGCCTCCTTGGAAAGGCGGGCGACCTGTCAGCAATTCATATGTCATGACAGCCAAGGCGTATTGGTCCGTTGCCGTTACCGGATGAGCTTCCCATTGTTCAGGGGCCATATAGGTGGGAGTCCCACGAATGACCTGGCTGGTACTGGCAGTCGCCGTGGTAGATTTTGCAATGCCAAAATCCGCCAGCAGCACATCAGGTCGGTTAGGAGCCTCCTTCCTCTCGCGAATGAGCAGGTTGGAAGGCTTGACATCCTGGTGAATGATCTGGTGGTCGTGTGCATGTTGCAGCGCGTTAGCTGTCTGGTCGACAATGTATGCCACGTCCTGAGGTGAGAGCAGTCCAAAGGTGCTGCGTCTGCGCAGCCAATCTACGAGGGAACCTTCCTGGCGAAAAGGCATGACGAGGTAGGTGAGCGTGGTTTTGTTAATAATTGCTTCGCCGTAGTCGAACAGCGGCAAGATGTGCGGGTGATCCAATTTGGCGACCGCGATGGCTTCCCGTTCAAACAGGAGGCTTGCCTCTTTGGTGGCCCTATCGTCAGGATACGGAGAAGCCTCAGCCCGGATCACCTTGATAGCGACTTGTTGGCCGATGCGAGCATCTTCTGCCAGGTAAACTTCACCCATCCCGCCACTGCCAAGCATACGTATGAATCGATAGCGGCCAATTTGCATTCCTTCAAGCGGCATTTCTCACCTCTTAATCCGCCGTGAGTAAACTTCCATCAATACAAATAAATCGCACTCCGCTAGTCAGAACACAAACACACATTTGAGGGCATAAACTCTTCGAAGCTTATTTGCGGTACCATTTTAATATATTACCACACCCATATTTTAAACGAATGATATACTAGGATTTAGTGTAGGCATATGATTTTTCATTTTTAGCTAAAATTGCTGAAGTCTGTTACAGAAGTAGCGCAATTGCCTTACAACAGAAGAGCAAAGACCATGAGAAAGAATACCTGAGAACACGAGTAGGCAGTACCGGCTGAATTTCTCCTTCGGCATTCATCTGGAAGAAGTGTATCTATTGAGCTTCCGCTTCGCGGTTTGCTCCGATAGTCAAGGAGGTAACTCCCACTTGCACAACTGCATTTCTCTGGCAAGGATGGCACGATTTTTTACTGATAGCTCTGTAGAGAATACGTTGCAGTACAGAAATGATTAGCGCAGGAGTTCCTGGGAATAACAAGGCCAACAAACGCGTGCATTAAGTCTCGGTTTCCTGTGTCTCTTGCTTCCATCTCAAAGTCACTTTGTAGTTCGCCGCTGTACTAGCAGAGGCAATCACGACACCTGCAGTGGCGTTCAAACTGAAACCAAACTCCATTTCGATCTCATCTGGCTTTTTAGCTAGTTCACGAAGTGTAGTGATAACCTGTTCAGTCGCAGGACGGATTTTGCTGAGTGCCTGCGCAAAAGTATCACTGGCTTCGGTAATTCCGCCGGTGCGTCCTAAGCCTCGTGTAGTCGGTCCTGTTTCTGGCTCATCGGTCTCAACAACGATTGTACTTCCATCTTCCAATTTAAATGCGACCCATTGTTTCATAGTAAACCCTCCTCTTGAAAGCGGTTCAACTGCTGAACTCACCTCGTATTTTATTTTGTTCTATAACATGTCCCATCAAAGCCGCTACGATAGGCTTTGCTGCCTGTCCATCACCATATGGATTGATCGCTTGAGCTATGTGCCCAAAAGCCTGCGTCATTTAGGAGGCAAGCAGCCTCATCGACGATACGCTTACTAACAGAACCTACCAGTTTTGCCGTCCCCGCTGCTATTCCTTCAGGACGCTGAATCGTGTTTCTTAATATCAACACGGGTTTCCCTAAACCGGCGCTTCCTCAGAGAGTAGCCTCGACTCTCTCCAAACAACGACCAGCAACGGCTCTAACTTACAAACTCTTGACTATGCCTCATTAAATGGTGGCATACCTATACAATTCGCCTCCACCACTACCGGTAGCGTAGATATCGTGGAATGGACAACCATATAGAGTATTGTGAGAGTACGGGCAGCGCGCTCTTTACAGTCTACGGCAGTTCGCAAGCGTTTTGTGTGAGGAACCGTGTTTGGGTGAGAAGTCCTGAAGAGACACGAAATGCTTCTGATACTTGCGCCCGCTAGTTTGCTTCCTGCTGTCTGCTCCTTCGCTGGGCCTTGCCTTCTTCAATGGTTTTGCGGGCGATCACTTCAAAGAGCACGGCCTGCTTATTCTCGACCTTGCGCAGCACACGGCCCAGGCGCTGAATGTATTCGCGTACACTCGATCCGCCACCCAGCACAATGGCGATCTTGGCCTCGGGCACATCGACCCCTTCGTTGAGCACACGCGAGGTGACGATTACCCGGTACTCCCCGGCTTGAAATCGCTCCAGAATGTGCTTGCGTTCGGCGGCGTGCGTTTCATGGGTGATGGCCGGCACCAGGTACCGCGCAGCAATGTCGTACACCACGGCATTGTGTTCGGTAAAGACCAGCACCCGCTCGCTGGCGTATTCGCGCAGCAGGGCTTCCAGCGCCGTGAATTTGCCCTCACACCTGCCCAGTAACTGCAGCAGGCGTTGGCGTGCCAGCACGGCTCGACGCGCCTGCGTGTCACTGGAGGAGAGGCGCATCAATTCCAGCAGCCAGCCTGGGCCATGGCTGCGCTGTAACTGCCGCGAGCGCACAAAACCAATGTAGATGGCGTAGTCGGCATCGTACTGGGCCCGTTCGTCAGCCGAAAGGTCAATGCGCAGGCGCTCGGTGCGATAGTGCGCCAGTTGCTGCCCGACGAGGTCCTCGATGCGCCGGGTGTAGACGATGGGGCCCACCAGCTCGTCGACCTTCCAGCGTCCTTGCGTTTGCTCATGCGCTTCAGGATAGGTGGCCGTCAGGCCTAAGCGCAGTGGGGCCGGGGCCATGAGGGCGGCTTCTCCCCAACTGGGCGCGGGCAGGTGATGCACCTCGTCAAAAATCACCAGTTTGAAGGTATTGCCGTACTCGGCCATCAGGTCGCCGGCCGAGTGATAGGTGGTGACGGTGAGCGGCAGGACCTTCTTCTCGCCGCCATAGTAGACGCCTACCTCGGCGGCAAAGGCGTTGACCAGCCGCGCATACCACTGGTGCAGCAGGTCAATCGTCGGCGCCACCACTACCGCCGAGCGGTTCACCCGGCTGATGGCTTGAATGGCGATAAAGGTTTTGCCCGCTCCTGTCGGCAGGACAATACTCCCGCGTCGGCCTGCTTCGTCCCAGGCGGCCAGGGCGGCCACCTGGTAATCATGCGCTTCGCGCTTCTCCTGCAAGGGCAGGTTGAGCGGCTGCCAGCGTGGGACGCTATCATGCACCGCCTGCTCTTGCAAATAGGGCAGGACCGACCCATAATGGTAGCCTTCGCAGCGCCAGCGTTCTTTGATCAGTCGAAACGGTGCGGGCGGCTTCTCGTAGGCGTCCACCTCTCGTAAAACGAGGGTGCCACCCTGGTAGTAGACGGATTTACTCATGCGCATATAATAACAGACTTTTGTTCTAATGACTAGAGCATGTCTTGCCCGTTCAGCATACGCGAGGCGCGTCACTGATGCTTTGATTCCCTGATTGATCGCTCGTGCTCCAGATATCGACGCCTGTGGCCTTGCCCTCGTTGAGAAAACTTGCTGCCATCAGGAGTACCGCACCTCAGCTCTTTCACCTTTCTTTATGAGTCCGATACAGATAGAGCCTCTTCTCTCTATTTTAGGCAAGGTTCAATGTGGACGAAAGGTTCTTGACCGTTTGAACAGTCGTACCGTGTCACCCTGAGCCCTTCGCTTCGCTCCAGGGTAAACTCCGCGAAGGGTCTATCACGGCCGGCAGCGAGATCCTTCGCTGCGCTCAGGATGACAGGGCCGGACCTTTCTGGTGCTTGAGGCACTGTCAAGTTCATTTGAACCATGCCTTACAGAACGATTCTGAGAGAAGATCCTTTTTGTATGCTATACTCATGGGTGTTGGGGGATTGGGAATAGACTCCCAACATCAAGGAGGAAGGGATGCCAGGCCCATCACTGCACGCGCTCATCTGGTCCGAAGTGCAGCAGCACTATGAACTGACAACAAGGGGACAGCCAGAACACTGTTTCCGTCCAGGAGACGAGTCAGCATGGCACCACTGGTTGGACGAACACACTGCTTTTGCCTTTGCCGGCAAATCGGGACGGATCTCGGTCCTCAAAGAAGCTCGCTCACGCGGAGCAGGTTACTGGTATGCCTATCGCACCCAGGCGCGACACACTCGCAAACACTATCTCGGACCTACGGCCAAAGTGACATTTGACCATTTAGAGGAGGCATCAAACAGACTCACCAGCGAGTCTCCTTCACCCTCTTCTGCTCACCCGGGAGAACCCAGAGCAAAGACCTGGCCTCAAGCTGAACAAGGAATTGTGCTGTTCTCCCCTAAACTCTCTCGTCCCCGTCTGTCCACTCCGCTGGTGAAGCGTGAACGCCTGTTCAGGGAACTGGATACGGTGCGCTCTCATCCTTTGACGCTTGTCTCTGCTCCTGCAGGATGTGGAAAGACCACCCTACTCTCGGCCTGGGCCAGCGGACAGAAGAACCCCATGGCCTGGCTCTCACTTGATGCCCTGGACAATGATCCAGTCCGCTTCTGGGCTTCGGCCATCATGGCCCTCCGCAGATGTCAGCCCACGCTTGGAGAAGAGGCACTCTCCTTGTTGCACTCGCGAGAGGGTCCCCCGCTCTCGACCATCCTGACCGCTTTGCTCAATGAGATCGTGCAACTTGACCGGGAAGTCATCCTCATCCTGGATGATTACCAGATGATCGAAGATCCAGCCATCCACGAGGGACTCGTCTTCTTACTCGAGCATCTGCCCGAACCTATGCACGTAGTGCTCGTCACGCGCACCGATCCCGGGTTTCCCCTTTCAAAGTTTCGCGTGAGAGGGCAACTGCTCGAGATCCGCGACCAGGACCTGCGTTTTACTCAGGATGAGGCAGCCAACTTTCTGCGTGATGGGATGGGGCTCCCTCTCTCATTAGAAGACATAACAGCCTTACAACACCGCACGGAGGGCTGGATCGCGGGTTTACAACTAGCGGCGCTCTCCTTGCGCAAGCGCGAAGATCTCTCTACCTTTGTGAAAGAGTTTGCTGGAAGCCATCGCTTCGTGCTGGATTATGTGCAGCAGGACATTCTCGCAAGGTTGCCAGCACCGCTCCAGGATTTTCTGCTTCAGACTTCGATCCTCACCCGCTTGAATGCGGCCGTCTGCCAGGTGGTTACCTCGGGACCAACACAAAAGGAGAGCCAGCAGATGCTGGAGGAGTTAGAGCGGGCCAATCTCTTTATCGTCCCTCTAGATGAGCAGCGGCAGTGGTACCGGTACCATGATCTCTTTCGAGAGACCCTGCTGGCTCGTTTGCAGGCGAGCCAGCCGGAATTGGTCCCGCTGTTGCACCTGCGGGCGGCCAGCTTTTATGAGAGGGCCGGTCTGTGGCGGGAGGCCATTGCGCACGCGCTGGCCGCTCCTGACTACACGTGTGCCGCCTCCTTGATGGAGCAGGCGGCGCCTCAGTTCTGGTTGAGAGGAGAGGCCAGGACCATCCACAGTTGGGTGCTAGCCCTGCCAGATGTTGTTTTGCGGTCGCACCTGCGCCTGGCTCTGGAGGCCGCCCTTCGCTTCCTCAACTCCGTCAATTTGAGCGCACAAACGCCCTATACGAGCATGCAGGTCCAGGTGGAGCGGACCATCATGCGGATGGAAGGACTCCTGCGCTGCCAGCAGGAACCGGCACTCTCTGGCGCTGAGGTCGCGTTGATCGAACGGCGTTTGCGCTTGCTGCGCGCTTTGATCGAGGCGAGAGGCCTCCTCAAGCATGGCGATCAGGAGCGCCTGCGGCATCTCGCGCTGGAGATAGAAGCGCTGCCCCCTGATGAAGAGGCGAGCTGGAACATGATCCCGCTCTCCTTCACCTTCTGGCTGAGCTCGCTGCTCCAGCAAGAAGGCGCTCTGCTGGTGCCCAGGCTGCTTTCGGCGAAGCAGATGATGGAGGCAGGAGACCCTCTGGTGAGGGTGCGCGTCAGAACCTGGCTGGCTGATGCTTATATACAAGCTGGACAGTTGCACCTGGCGCGCCAGGAATGTCTGGAGGCTCTCACTCTGATTGAGCAGACCAGGGGGCGCACCACCTGGTCAGGCTACCTGCAGTATTCTCTCTTCACCACCAGCTACGCTCGCAATCGGCTGGAGGAGGCCGCGGACTGGCTGCAGAGTTCGCTACGGGACGCGCAGGACTGGCACCAGGTGGAGCTGCTGGTGCTTGGGAGGCGAGCACAGGCCAGGCTCGGGTTGGCACGCGGGGATCTGCAGACCGCACAGGAGGCCCTGCACCAGCTCGAAGCCCTGGTGGAGCAGGAGGGATCTGCTACCTATGCGCGCTGGGTGGTCGATACTCGCCTGTCTGTATGGTTGGCTCAAGGCAACCTGGTCGAGGCGTCGGCGTGGGCGGCACAGACGATGCTCTCCCCGAATGTATCGAGCCCCCTGCGCACAGAGGAGGTGCTGATGCGGGTGCGGGTCTTGCTGGCCCAGCAGCAGTATGCCCTGGCGGTTGAGCTACTTCAGGGCTGGAGCCAGCATCTTGATCGGCCAGGAGATATCCCAACAGCGCTCGAATGGATGGCACTGTCTGTGGTGGCCCTCCACTATGCGGACAAGAGAGAACAAGCAGTGCGCGTCGCGACTCGTTTGCTTGCGCTGACCGAGCCAGAAGGCTCTATCCGTGTGTATCTGGATGCTGGTGAACCCATGAAACAGGTACTCCAGACGCTACTGGAAGCATCACAAGGTGATGACCCTGATATACAGACGATTTCTTTTTCCAGGCCCTACGTTGCGCGCTTGCTGGCGGTCTTTGAGCAGGAGGAATGCAAGCTTACAAAGGGAAGAGATGCCTCTCGTGCCGCAGCATACCAGACGCTGCCCCAGCCAGCTCACAGGGCCGTCCCATGCACGCTCAACGAACCACTCTCTCAGCAAGAGCAACGGGTGTTGCGTTTGCTGGTTGCAGGGCAGACCTATGCTGAGATGGCGCAGGCGCTGGTGGTTTCCCCCAATACGATTAAGACCCAGGTCAGCAGTATCTATCGCAAGCTAGCTGTCAGCCGGCGCGCCGAAGCCATCGCCGTGACGGCGCGGTTGCACCTCCTCTAGCCGCATGCCGGACAGGCGCGTTCATGCCGGTTGGGTACCCAACATTTTCCGGATGTGTCCTACGGATCCTTGCAAAATCACCCGTCCAATCACGAACACAGGTGATGTTTGTTCTCCCGCTTGCCTGTTATACTCTTCTCAACGACCTTTGGCAGAGCACATTTGAGCCTCGGAACAGCACTCACAGCGCGAGTATGAATTTTTCCCCTAGAGAAGGAGCAGAAACATGAGAAAAGTCCGCCTCGCCATCAATGTCTCGCTGGACGGGTACGTGGCCAGGCCAAACGGAACACTCGATTGGTTCTACCCCAATCTGACCCCTGCCCAGCAGGAGTGGACCACTGCCTTCCTGCGCGAGGTCGACACCATCCTGATCGGCCATACCACCTATCTGGAGCAGGCCGCTTTCTGGCCAACACAGACCGGTGAGATGGCGACCTTGATGAACAGCCACGCCAAGATCGTGTTTTCCAGTCGGCTTCCCACGCTGGAATGGAACCATTCCCGCCTGGCGGTCTCCGATGTGGCCGAAGAGCTCGCGCGCCTGAAACGCGAACCTGGTCGCGACATCTACGTGACCGGGGGCGCACAGCTTGCCCGGTCCCTTTCCCAAAGGGGACTCATCGACGAGTACAACCTGACCATTCACCCGGTTATCCTGGGGAGCGGAATGCCGCTCTTTGGGGAGTCGTCTGAGGAAATCGCGCTGACCCGGGTTCACACGATCCCCTTCGAGTCCGGCGCGATCCACCTCATCTACCAAAAAGCCGCTGCGCAGCAAGAGCAGCGACCAGACCAATAAAGCGTACAGTAATGGAAAAGGAGAATGCTATGCAATACGTGACTTCAAAAGATGGAACGCGCATCGCTTTTGAGCAGTCTGGCCAGGGACCTGCACTCGTCATTGTGTGCGGCGTGCTTGGGGACCACCACCAGCATGCGGGACTGGCTCAACTGCTGGCTTCGCACTTCACGGTTTACAACATAGACCGGCGAGGTCATGGCGAGAGTGAGATGACAGAACCCTATGCCGTTGAGCGCGAAATCGAAGACATCGATGCCCTCATCAGCGAGGCTGGAGGATCAGCGTTTGTCTATGGATCGTCTGGCACGGGTGTCCTGTCCATGTATGCAGCTGCTGCTGGCCTCTCCCCCAAAATGAAGAAGCTCGCGGTGTGGGAGCCGCCATACATCCTGGAAGGCAGTCGGCCTCCCGTACAGCAGGGCTATCAAGAACAGCTTGCTCGGTTGTTGCGTGAGGGGCGCAAAGGCGACATGATCGAACTCTTCTTGACGAAGGCGGTGGGGATGCCTGCCGAATTTGTGGCTCCCATGCGACAGTCGCCGTTCTGGGCAGCTCAAGAGGCATTTGCACCGACCCTCGTCTACGATGCCATCCTCATGGGCAACGGCGACTTCAAGCTGCCAAAAGAGCGACTGGCAAAAGTCACGGCCCCAACCCTGGTCATCGATGGCGGGATGACCCCGTGGCTGAGCCAGGCTGCGGATGCGGTGGCCCACGTGCTGCCCAAAGCGCAACGCTACACCATTGCAGGTCAGCCGCATAACGTCGCCGATGAGGCGATGGCCCCTGTCTTGATCGAGTACTTTCAATCCTGAGCCGAAACGCGCGCACAGCCCTTGCAGAGCTCTGCGAGGGCTGTGCAATCAACAAAGGAGTTCATGCGGGTCATCTGACATTATTGGTGCGGTAGTCCGATTTTCGCGCCTGGCGCTCATCCCCCCACGCAGTAAGGCCTCCGTTTCATACTGACGAGAGAAATCTAGCGTGATCAATGCCGCATCATAGCTCTTGCGGAGGGCCATGGCCTGCACGGCATAGCGGTAGGCTGTTTCCCACTGTCCCGCCAGGGCACAGTGCATGCACAGATGTGTCAGGGTAGGTACTCGAAAAGGGCCGAGGTCTAACGTCTTTGCCCCTGCTTCTGCCTCTTCGAGGAGTGCCTGCGCCTCTTCCCACTGCTGCAAGGCTTGATAGACACTCCCCAGGCCAGTGAGAAGGCGCTGGAAGTTTAGCGTCGGAGGAAGGGTCCTTGCCAGCGCGACGGCGTGTTGCATGAGATCGAGCGCCTCTTCAAAGGCCCCCGTCCTGGCCCTCGCCCCTGGAGGCAGGGCCATTTAAAAGTCGAGGCATTCTACCGCTCACGTCCTGTTTTTCGTGTGTCGCCGCAGGCGACACACGAAAAACAGGAAAAAAGAGTTTTTGCGAGGATTACCTGCTCCCAGGCAGGGTCCCTCGCGCTCCGGCAAGGGGCCTGCTGCCCCTTGCAACCCCGCTTTCGCGACTTTTAAATCGCCTTGCCTAGCGGCACTCACCTCTTGTCTGAACAAGCCTGGCGGTGATATGATGGGTCCATCCAGTGGTACGTGCTGAGAAAAGTCGTCGTCAGGCTTGGAGGCCAACCATGGATAAGGAGGAAGGCAATGACTGAGACGCATGCGCCGGAAAGGAACTGGGCAGGTAACTACACGTACCGGGCGCAGAAGCTGCACCGACCGACGACGATTGAACAGGTGCAGGAGATCATCTCCAACGCAGCCAGCGTGCATGTGTTGGGCTCACGGCACTCATTCAACGACATCGCCGACTCCTCGGAACTGCTATCGCTCGAGAACCTGCCCGCTGACGTGGTCGTCGACCATGAAGCACAAACGGTCTCCTTCGGTGGAGGTGTGAAGTACGGCAACCTGGTCAAGAAGTTGAACGACGAGGGTGTGGCCCTGCACACCCTCGCATCGCTTCCCCACATCTCCGTCGCGGGTGCGGTGGCGACGGCGACGCACGGCTCGGGCGTTACCTGTGGCAACCTTGGGACCGCAGTCGCGGGGCTGGAGATCGTGACGTCCAGCGGTGAGATCATCAAGGCATCCAGAGGCGACCCCGACTTCGACGGCCTGGTGGTCGGACTCGGCGCTACCGGCGCAGTCACCCGGATCACCCTGGACGTGCAGCCTGCCTACGAGGTGAAGCAGCGGGTGTTCGAGGGCCTTAGCTGGAAAGCTCTCTACGACCACTTCGACGAGATCACCTCCTGCGGCTACAGCGTCAGCATCTTCACCCGCTGGGGCGAGACGAATGAGCAGGTATGGGTCAAGAGCCGGACGGATGAACCCGACCGGGTTGAGGGTGACCTCTTGGGCGCGATTGCAGCAACGGTTGATCGGCACCCGATCTTCGAACTGGATCCGACCCCTTGTACGCCGCAGTTGGGCCGTCCCGGTCTCTGGTCCGACCGCTTACCACATTTCCTCATGAGCTACACGCCGAGCAGCGGCGAAGAAATCCAGTCGGAGTACCTTTTCCCGCGTCGGCATGCCATGGGGGCCATAGAAGCCATGCGCGCGCTCGCAGACGGGATGCGACCAATCCTGCAGGTGTGCGAGATTCGCCGGGTGGCCGCGGATCGGCTGTGGATGAGCATGAACTACGAGGAAGACTCGGTCGGCTTCCACTTCACCTGGAAACGCGAGCCAGACGCGGTCCAGGAGATTGTCGCCCAGATCGAGGATGCCCTTACCCCGTTCGAGGCCCGCCCGCACTGGGGCAAGGTCTTCCATGCGGACGCAGCGGCAATCGCTCTGCTCTACAAGCGCCATTCCGACTTCGTTCGCCTGGTGGAGCGACTCGACCCGCGCGGCGCGTTCCGCAACTCATGGCTGAAGGCCCGCGTGCTCGGTGACAAGTAAGGAATGGTGCTTGACAGTTTGACCAGTCACACAATGTCACCTTGAGCGCAGCGAAGAGTTCAGGTCCATGGCGGAGAGATCCTTCGCTGCGGTTTGAAATTCACTACGCCACAAATTGAAAGCATCCCTCGCACGTTCGGCTATGCCTCCTTGTGCGGGGATGAAAGGTAGTCTCGTCAGGCTTGGAATGCATTACGCCACGTCTCCGCAGGTTTTAAATGCGTTACGCGACGTCTCGGCTATGCCTCCCTTGTCACTAACGCAAGGAAGATGCGTCGCTTGTGGCTAGTGAAAGGAAGCTCAGGATGACAAAGCGAGATGGTCTCTTATTTGAAATGTATTGTTCCTTGTGGGTGCCGGGTGTGGAAGACGGATGACGGGCCGTGCTTCCTCCAGCAGCGGGCGGCCATAAAGGCCCCCACCCGGCATCCACGCCACCCCCGCCCCTACGCGAGGGAGGGCCTTCCCAGGGGGGTTCACGAAAAACCTACCGGTGAAGGGTAGGACCAGGTGGGGGAGAAATGTGGGAAGAGATAGGCGCTTGCCTAGGTAACAGGGCATGTTCTCCCTTATTGAGCGATCGGACAAATACGTTGCTCTGCCGATGCGTTTTCATTTCTTATGCTGTAGACTCTCAGAGGAAGTCAAGAAGGAGGTCTGTGATGAATGAAGCCAGTGCATGGCGCTATGCGCTGGCGCAAAAACTTGCGCCATACTACTGTACCAACCCCAAGGTGGCCGCCATGGCTGTAGAAGGGTCTGTCGCTCGAGGATATGCCGACGGCTCCTCCGACATTGATCTGGTTGTCTTCTGGACCAAACCTCCAACGGAAAAGCAGCGCAGGGACATCATCAAGCAGGCCAGGGGAAGACGCTGGAAGCTTGTTGCTTATAATGTAGAAGAAGGCTGTTGGTTGGAGCAGTTCGAGGTGGCAGGAGTCGCCATCGACGTGCGGCATATGGGTATAGAGACCACCGAACGCATCCTGGCTGATGTGCTGGAGCACTGTGATCCTTCTCTTGCCAAACAGCGGCAGATTGCCGCACTCCTTTCGGCTCTGCCCCTTTTCGACCCATCCGTGCTCACCCGGTGGCAGCAGCAAGCGAGGGTCTATCCACGCGAACTGAGCGTGGCCATGGTGCAAGTACACCTGCGCTTTTCTCCCGCCTGGGAGCAGGAGATGCTGGCAGAGCGCAACGATCTGCTCGTCCTCTACGAGTCCTTCTGTAGGATTGAGAAGGACATCCTGCTCGTCCTCATGGGACTCAACCATATCTACTATCCTGGGTTTCAGTGCGTCGATCAACTGATCAGGCAGATGCCCATCGCCCCTCCTAATCTTGCCCTCCGTTTCAAACAGCTTTTTGGCATCGTGAGCATCGACCCACTGGCCGGGGTCTACCAACTGCATGACCTCATCGAGGAGACCTTCGGCCTGGTGGAGACCCATCTGGGTGAGCTTGATACCACCCAGGCGCGAACGCAATTTCGAGAACGACGCAAGACGGCATCAGGGCAGTAGTCAGGTGTTCCTTATGCAGGAGCAACATGTACGATCACCCCACCCCGGGCGACCACAAGGGTCCCCTCCCCACATCCCCTCCACCCCCGCCCCTACGCGATCCATCCCGCCTCCCAAGTGACCTCAACAGTGGCAATGCGGACACTGTTGCCTAGGTAACGCTGCAAGCATGAGGTGTTTCCCCGTCACCTTCATCACTCCCAGATAGGCAACACGAATACGTTGCTTTGCCGATGTGTTCTCATGTCACATGCACTAGACTCTCAAGTAGTAACCAATAGTATTATTCACCGAGCCGTCCAGTTCATCGAGGGCCTGGTGATGAAGAGAAAAGAGGAGAAATCATGAGTACCTATACTATCGTTCTGTTCTTGCATATAAGCGGAGCCATCGGATACTTTATCAGCATTGGCACCTGGTTGTTCGGCTTCTCTGCCCTCCGGCGAGTGCAGCGTGTCGAGCAGGTACGCGCGCTCACCGATCTCGCCGGTCGGGTAGGTCCCCTCTTCGGGATCAGCGTGCTGCTCATTCTTGTCACCGGGCTCTACATGGCAGTCACAGCCTGGGGCTTCCAGACCGGCTGGATTCCAGTCGGGCTGATCAGCCTGGTTCTCATTGCCCCGCTTGGGACAGCGCTCATCGAGCCACGCAGGCGCGCCATCGAGCGGTTGGCACGAGAAGCTCCAGACGGCCCGCTGCCTGAGTCGCTTGAGCAGCGCATCCATGACCCCATCCTCTGGACAGCGCTGCAGACTGTAGCCACCCTGCTGCTGGGGATAGTCTTCCTGATGACCACCAAGCCTGCGCTCACCGGTTCCCTCATTGTGATGGCGGTCGCTCTGGTGCTCGGCCTGGCTTCGGGCCTGCTCGCCTCTCGTGGGACGCGCACCCGAGGGCAGGGCGTAGCTGCTTAGGCGAACCACATGAGAGAGCCGGTAGAATAGCCGATGGCGCAGCGAGATCCTTCGCTGCGCTCAGGATGACAGGTATGGCGTACCATAACAGGATGACAGGTATGCTGTACCATTGCTGCGTCCTTTGTGACGGGGGTGACGCTGCCGGTTGAGGCAGCGAGATCCTTCGCTGCGCTCAGGATGACAGGTAAGGCGTCTCATAAGAGGATGGCAGGGATGCTGTACCATAACAGGATGGCAGGGATGCTGTACCATAACAGGATGGCAGGGATGTCGTACCATAATAGGAAGGAGTTGTGTCGATGCAATACGAACGCAGATGGCTGGCAGTCAGTGCCATTGGCCTGTCGCTCTTTCTTTCGGCCCTGGATGCGACGATTGTCGCACTGGCTCTGCCACCGATTGCAAAGCATTTCCAGCTCTCGGATGGCCTCGCGTCCGCGGTGACTTTGAGCTATGCGATCCCGCTGACCATACTCATTCTCCCATCGGGAGACCTGGTTGGCCGCTTCCGCGTGCTTCCGACCTTCCTTGTCGCCGTGCTGGGCTTTGGCCTGGGAAGTATCATCTGTGGTCTGGCATCGAGTTTCCCGCTCCTGCTCGTGGGCCGGGTGATACAGGGATGTTTCGGCGCGGTGATTGCCACGCAGGGGATAGCTGTGGCCGCGGCCGTCGTATCGCCTGGCGAGCGCGGGCGGGCCATGGGTATCGTCGGCGCACTCGCCCCTCTGGGTGGAGTTGCGGGTCCAGGCATAGGCGGCCTGCTCCTGGCGAACTTTGGCTGGTCAGCCGTCTTCTTTGTGAATGTGCCGTTCTGCCTGCTGGCGGCCCTGCTGGGGCTCTTCAGCCTGCGCGGTGTGCGCCTGGGAGGGCGGCAATCCGGCGGCGCCTATCGCCAGATGGCAGGCTTGCTGCGTCGACCGTCGTTCCTGTGGGGGCTCCTCGCATTTTTCTGGAGTGTGTCGGTCGCCGGTGCGCTCTACTACCTCTTACCGTTTGATCTGAGCGGTGTGCAGCACATTGTCCCATCTCTGGCGGGCCTGATCCTCCTCTGTGTGCCACTGGGCATGGGTGTGATGGGGATCCTGGGCGGCTACCTGACGGATCGCTACGGTGCAAAGCCGTTTATCCTGACCGGCTCAGGTCTGCTGCTGGTCGGGTTGCTCCTGCTCACGCTTGTTGCCCAGTCCCATACATCCGAACTCGATCTCGCCTGGCGCCTGCTGCTGATTGGCATGGGCCTGGGCCTCTTTAGCGGGCCCAATCTGACCTTGATCATGAGTGCCGGTACGCGGGAAACGATGGGAGCAGCCAGTGCGCTCTCCAATCTCGTGAGCCGCCTGGGCTCGGTCTGCGGCCCTCTGGCGTTGGGGATCACCTGGATCTTCCTCGCCAGCTTCTCGGCCCAGATAGGTGTTGGCATCCTGGTGATAGACGGGTTCGCTGTGCTGAATTTGCTCTTCGCCTGGTTGTTAGTACAGAGATCACGAGGCGTCTCTCCAGAGGAAGCGCCTGAAGCTGCAAGCAGGGAGAGAGGTCATGCAGAAGCACTTTGAAGGAATTGGAGGTATTGCTTCATGAAATTAGGACTCCACATTTATGATTTTAGTTGGCCGGGAGGGGCAAGCCAGATTGGCCCCACGCTGGTCAAGATAGCGCAGACTGCCGACGCATGGGGATTTGATCGCATCGGCGTGATGGACCATGTGTGGCAAAGTCACTATCTAGGCGGGCCAGAACACGAGGTCCCCTCGTGCTATGCCACCTTGACGTATCTTGCTGCCCACACTAGCCAGATCAAGCTGATTGCCTTGGCAACGGCAAGCCCTTACTGGCACCCAGTCTTACTCGCCAAGACGGTGACGACCCTGGATGTGCTTTCTGGTGGTCGTGCGTGGCTCGGGATTGGAGCCGGCGATTACGAAGAGGAGGCACGCGGGTCGGGACTGCCGTTCCCTCCGCTGAAAGAGCGCTACGAGATGCTGGAGGAGATGCTCCAGATCTGCTTGCGGATGTGGCATGGCGAAAAGGGAGACGAGCGTCCTTTCGAGGGGAAGCACTATCGCATCGAGCGCCCGCTCAACCTCCCGCAGAGCCTCACGCGGCCACATCCACCGATTCTGATTGCCGGCAGTGGCGAACAAAGGACGTTGCGCCTGGTCGCACGCTATGCCGACGCCTGCAACCTACAGCCCGGCCCGCAGATCCCGAAGAAGTTGGAGATCCTGCGCCAGCATTGTGAGACCGAGGGCCGGGATTACAACACGATTGAGAAGACCTGTATGTTTGCCTTCGACGTGGGCGAGGATGGTTCCAAGGTGGGTGAACTGATCGGGCAACTGCGCTGGCTGGCCTCCATGGGGATTGAGACGGTCCTGGGGGTGGTTCCTCAGGTGTACCGGATCGAGCCGCTAGAGGTCATCGGTCGTGAGGTCATTCCCGCTGTCGCTGACCTCTGAGCAGGCTAGACCGCTGACATCCACTCATAACTCGCCGCCTGCGGCGGCGAAAAAAGAAAAAAAGAATTTTCGGGGGACACCCCCGAACCCCCGGCAGAGAGCCGCGGCCCTCTGCACTCCCGCTTTATGAGTAGATCTCAGTAGACCGCGGTTGACAGAGACTCGCTGGAACAGAAACGAGGAGAGAGGTCAATGCAAAAAGAACGCAGATGGCTGGAAGAGACCATCAACTTGCAACAAAAAGGAGTAACACAATGAATCAAGAACATGCTGAACAAGAGGTGTTGCGTCTGGCAGACGCCTGGGCAAACGCCGAAATGCGTGGTGATACCACTTTCCTTGAGCGTATCCTGGCGGATGACTATACCGGTATAGGCCCGCTTGGATTTATGCTGACAAAGCAGGAGTGGCTGGCGCGACACCAGGCTGGTGACTTGAAGTACGAGTCTTTCAGCCTGGACGAGGTCAAGGTGCGGGTGTACAACAATGATGCAGCCGTCTTGACCGGCCGTCAAGTACAGAATGGAGCCTATCGCGGCAACAGCATCCAGGCGCAGTTTCGCACTACGCTGGTGTTTGTACGACAACAAGGGCAATGGCAATTGGCGAGTCTCCAGTTGAGTACTATTGGTCAACCACGGAATATCCCTTAATCCAATGAGCATGGTCGCCTACGGCGACCGGGAAGATTTTTTGCAGTTTGTGCGCCTTTTGCCTTCCCGAAGGGAAGGCAAAAGGCGCACAAACTGCAAAAGAGAATCGTGCAGAGGCAAAGCCTCTGCACGATTCTCTTTTGAGAAGGCCTGGAGCAGGAAGGTGGTGGCACAGACTGGTTCCCGAACATGTGCTATACTGTTTGGGAACCTGTGTGTTAGAACAAGTTGATGATGAACATGAGCAAGCCATGCCTGTGGTGCAAGATGATATCCTGATCTATCAGAGGAGCGGACAAGACTGCCGACTGCCGGTGGGAACGCCAGATTGGTATGCCTGGTTGAGCACAGCGCGCACCTTCGCCTTTCGCAGTGCGTTCGGGACCTTCACTGCGCGCAAAGAGCAAGCGAGCAATAAGCGTGGGGGCTGGTACTGGCGCGCCTACCACAAGCGCAAAGGCAAGCTCCACCGGGTCTATCTCGGCAAGTCGGAGGAAGTGACGCTCGAACGGCTGAACACCGTGGCAGCAGCCCTGACCGCACAGGACGCTGTTGCTGAAGACGAGCGGGAGCCTCACGAGCGTGTGCCACCGGGACAACCGGAGGCCACGAGTGACCAGGAGCGTTTCCTGCACCCTGCAACAGGTGCCTGCTGGTCCCCGGTCGAACGCAAAGAAGCCCCCAACACCGTGGCCAGACGTTCCTCCATCCTCCCCATGCCACTCACCTCACTCATTGGGCGGGAGCGGGAGGTCGCTGCAGCCTGTACCTTGCTTGCGCGCCCAGAGGTGCGCTTCCTTACCCTCACCGGAACTGGAGGCGTAGGTAAGACGCGCCTGGCGCTCCAGATCGCGGCTGAGATGCAGGGTGACTTCCCGGACGGCGTCTGCTTCGTCTCGCTTGCCTCCATTCAGGATAGCGGCCTGGTCCTTCCCACTCTCGTGCAAGCAATAGGCCTGCAAAGCAGCAGCGCCCGATCGCCACTGGAGCTGCTGAAAGCGGCGCTGCGTGAGCAACACTTGCTATTACTGCTGGACAACTTCGAGCCGGTGGTCGCTTCAGCACCGCTTCTGGTGGAACTGCTGGCCACCTGCCCGCGCCTGAAGATTCTCGTGACGAGCCGGGAGGTGCTACATGTGCGCGGCGAACGCGTGTTTGCAGTGCCCCCGTTGGCACTGCCCGACCCGAAGCACCTGCCTGACAGTGAGACCCTTTCGCGCTATGGAGCAGTCGCTCTCTTCCTCGAGCGAGCGCGGGAGGTCGACCCAATCTTCCAACTGACCCCCGAGAATGCCCCGCTCATCGCTGAGATTTGTGTCCGGCTCGATGGCTTGCCGCTTGCGCTTGAACTGGCAGCCGCGCGGCTCAAGCTGTTGCCCCTCTCAGCACTCCTGGAGCGACTGGAGCATCGATTGACTGTCTTAACGGGTGGACCACGCGATCTGCCCACCCGGCAGCAGACCCTGCGCAACACCATCGCCTGGAGCTACGACCTGCTCTCAAAAGAAGAACAGCGGCTTTTTCGCCTGTTCTCTGTTTTCGTCAGAGGTGGCACCCTGGAAGCGATGGAGACGATGTATAGTGCGCTTGGTGGCGAGAGGGCGCACGTGCTGGACGGGGTGTCCTCCCTGCTCGACAAACACTTGCTACTCCAGACCGGTCAGGACAGCCCTGGGCAGGACGATCGGCGTCTGCTGATGCTCGAGACGATTCGTGAATATGGACTGGAGGCCCTTGCCGAAAGCCAGGAGATGGAAGCAGTCCGGCAGGCGCATACCGAGTATTACCTGCGCCTGGCAGAGGAGGCCGAAGCGCACCTGTTCGGAGCCGAGCAGGGATGGTGGTTTGATCGTATCGAGCAGGAGCATGACAACTTGCGCGCAGCACTGCATTGGGCAGTGGAGCAAACGGGAGAGGAGGAGATGGTAGAGAAGAGGGGGACCGCTTTGCGGTTGGCAGGAGCCCTGATCCGCTTCTGGGCTGTGCGCGGGTCTCTGAGTGAAGGACTCGCCTGGCTGGAGAGAGCACTGGCGGCGACTTCTAGCGTTCCGACACTCATGAGAATTAAGGCAGTCAGCGGGGCAGCCTGGCTGGCCTTTTTCCTGGGCGATGTCGAGCGGGCAGAGGTGTTGTGTGAAGAGTGCCTGCGGCTGTATCGAGCGGCCAGGGAGACACGGGAGGCACAAGATCTGGCGGCATCGTTGCTGTGGCTGGGGTGGCTTCCCTTGACGCACGGCAACGATACCGAGGTTCGCTTCCTGCTTGAAGAGAGCCGTGCGCTCGCCAGGGACGGAGGAGACAAAAGAAACCTGGCCTACTTGCTCCATTTTCTCGGTATGGCTGCCATCGGCCAGGGCAACTATGCGCAAGCTCTTTCACTGCTGGAAGAGAGCCAGCATTACTACAGGGAAATGGAGAATAAGGAGGACCTGGTCTGGTCGTTCCTCTACCTGGGGCAGGTCTCCTTTGCCCAGGGTGAGGCTGGTGCCTACGCAGTCGTCGAGGAAGGACTCGAACTGGCCAGAGCGACGCATTACCAGATGGGCGTCGCCTGCTCATTATATCTATTAGGACGATTTGCGCTCGCTCAGGATGATGCGACGCAAGCACAGTCCTGGCTCGAAGAGAGTTTAACCATCTTTGAAGCCTTTGGGCTGCAACTGAACATCGCTCAGGTCCTTTCCTGGTTGGCAGGCATTGCCCTTGCACAGGGCGAAAGGGCGAAGGCCAGCGCTTTGTGCGAGAGAAGTATCGCACTCTTCCGGCAGATGGATGACCAGGAGAGTATGGCCCTCTGCCTGCAGCAGTGGGGATGTATGGTCGCGCGTCGAGGAGATACCGTATGGGCAGTGCAGCTGTGGGGAGTTGCCGAAACGCTCGGCGGTGTGACGCGAAGCATGCGGTCATTCGATCTCTTCACCCTCTTTACCGCGCTTGGCGAGCATGCCGACTATGAGCGTATGAGGGCCGCTGTCCATGCCGAACTTGGAGAGCAGGCCTTTGCCCATGCCTGGGCCGAGGGGCGGATGATGACGCCGGAGCAAGCTATTGCAGCACAGGGACAACCAATGATTCCTGACCGAAATCAAACGAAGTCAAGGACGGACAAGCAAAAGAGTCCTGCACCTACCTATCCAGCCGACCTGACCGAGCGCGAGGTCGAGGTGCTGCAGTTGGTGGCACGAGGTCTCTCCGATGCCCAGGTTGCTGAAATTCTGGTTATTAGCCCTCGCACGGTCAATGCCCACCTGCGCTCCATCTATAGTAAACTGAACATTACCTCGCGCCATGCCGCGACTCTCTTTGTCCTCGAACACCATCTCGTCTAGTGGTCATCTCGTTTGAATTTTGTGGAGGGTCCTGGTTACCTGTCCCCCAGACAGGGTCCCCACTAGGGGTGCCACTACATTTCTGTCTCACAACCTATCTGGACTGACTACTAGGGTCATCTCGTTTGAATTCTACGATGGGAATGTCTGACTTGCATCGGGTGTCCTCCTAACTGGCGCATTCGGGAAATGCGTGGAGGAGAAGCAGGGCCGATACATCGGCGATTAACAAAATAGCCAGGATACATAGTAGGGTTCGCATTGGCCGATAAATCGGGACTGGAAATGCATTACGCCACGTTCGGCTATGCCTCGCTTGTGGCTAATGCAAGGAGGCGGTGGGCGCGGTGAACCGGCCCCTACAGCCGTGTCGTCGTTGTTCATGATATCCAGGGTATTTTGTTAAACCTCATACGGCCCCTACATTTTCCTCATCGCTAATAACTCCAGTTAAGCCCACATTGGGAACAGTGTTTCGTGGGATGATGGCTCTCAAAGGCTTGTCGAAAGGCTTGATAGCGCTCACCGCTCCAGATGGCCTCGATCGGTTCTTGAAAGATGTTTCCGAGCACGCGTTCCTCGCGATACTCCTCTGCGCTTCTGTGTCCAAAGGGGGCAAAGCAACAGGAGAGGACATTGCCGCTCGAAGTGATATAGGTCAGGGTATAGGGTCGTCGACAGCCTGACCAGGGACGATCGCCAAAATCTCGTACGAGGCTTTCCAGGGGCGTAGTAGCGCCAGCAGCGCTGAAGGTGATGCCACGCTCTTTACAGGTCTGCTCACAACGATGTACAAGTTCTAATTCTCCAGGCGTTGAGCGGCGGAAGAGCGCTTGTTTTGAATGAGCCAGCCCCTGCTCGAAGTAGACGAGGCGCTGCAAGTACACTTCGCGTATGCCATGTTCGCTTGCTAAATCGATCAGGCCGGGCAGTTCGTGCAGATTCTCTTTTAAGGCTGTGAACCAGAGCGAGACGGCAGGTTTGCCGGCATTTTGCTCTTCTTGCAGACCAATGAAGGCATGAATATTGCGCCAGATTTTATCAAAGGCGTCAACGCCACGCACATGCGCATACATCTCCCTTGTCGAGCCATCCATTGACAGGCGGTACTCATCGAGGCCTGCATCAATCAAGGCCTGACCGCGCGAGGCATTGAGTGCTATGCCATTGGAGTTAAAGAGGACATAAGTGCCGCGTTCCTTCAGATAGCGAATCATGTGCGGCAGATCTTTATTGAGCAATGGTTCGCCCAATCCATGCAGGACGACGCGGTCCAGTACGGGAAATTGATCGACGATATAACGGAAGTTATCGAAGCTCAAGTCGCGGTCATCCTCTCGCGAGAGCAGCGTCCGTGGACATTGTTGGCACAGTTCGTTACAACGACTGGTAGGCTCGATGTAGATCGAGCGCGGCAGTGTAGGCACGACGGTTACGGTGGTCATTTGTTGTATTGTGTTCATTTTGTTTATCTAGGGAACCTGGCGACCACAAGGGATCGCCACTACATTTCTTTTTTTCAGATGAAGGTTGACAGTCCACTGGCTTCTCTTGCTGCTGATGCATGCATGACAGATAGGCAAGCTGCTGTAGCGGGTGCAAGTGTATGGTCTTCTTGCAGCGACTTCGCTAAGCGCAGCAGATCGGGTAGTTCATCAACATCGAACAGTGGTTCCTGCAGGCGCACTTGTAATTCCTGGCGATGGGCCAGTTCAATCGTCATCTGGCTCACAACGGCGGTACTCATAGGAATGCCGGTAAAAACATCATAGGGCTGGCGCATCGCAATCAAATAGTAGCCGCCATCCTCTGCAGGTCCCAGCACGACATCCGCTTCGTCAAGCGCTTTGATAGCCCTGGCAACGATAGGGAGGCTGATGTGCGGTATGTCTGAGCCAATTACGACGGTACGTTCAAATCCTCGCTTGTGTGTCTCCATGAATACATGGTGCAGGCGCTCTCCCAGGTCTGCTCCCTGCTGTGGGAAACATGTCATGTATGGGGCATGGTATGGCGTGAGTGTAGCAATAAAGGCGGGAAAGTTCGCTTCGGGAGGTGTGTATGCCCAGTGCAGGTCATATACTTGCCCGGTGAAGCGCTGTGCCAGATCGGTCAGAAATGCCTGGTAGAGGGAGACAGCCCGGTCGTCCCCAATAATGCGTCCTAAACGCGTTTTGGTCTTGCCAGCTTCTGGATATCTGGCCATCACTACCAGCGCGATATTAGACATACGCCCTCCTCTTCATTATCCAACCTCCACCGTCACTTGATGATAGCCCGTTGAACCATTTGGGACCGTAATTTGCATACGGCTGGTCTGCACTTCTCCTGTTCCATCGGTAGCGCGGGCAACAAGTCTATACTTCCCCGGTAAGGATGGCATCCACTGCCAGGTCCAGAGTACCCATGTATCCTGTGAAAGCGGTGGCTCGAGTGTCGCCACATGCCAGGTGCTGCCACCGTCAACGCTCACCTCTACTTTTGAAATGCCACGAGCGCCTGCAAAGGCAATGCCACCGACTTCAACTGACCGGCCCAGGGGAAGATGGCCACGTGGACGATCAATCCGGGTCGTAGTATGTAATGGACCATTATACCAACCCTGATCTGAGTAAAGGCCGCCCACAAAGTGATCGGTCAGTTCGACTCGAGTGAGCCATTTGGGATTTTCCTCACCATAGCGTCCGGGCACAAGCACGCGCAAAGGAAAACCATGACGCAGGGGAAGCTCAGTACCATTCATGCGCCACGCCAGCAGTGCATCGACCGCCAGCACTTCATCTAAAGGCAGACTGACAACATATCCATCGACGCCAGTGAACGTGACATATCGGGCATCCGGCAGCGCTCCTCCATGACGTTCCAGGAGCGTGCGTAAGGGTACGCCTTGCCAGATAGCCGTGCTAATCAGTCCTCCACCTACGCCATTTGCAATGCATTCCAGGGTAATTGCCCGTGAAGTTGAAGGCAACTTCTGCACTTCTTCATAGGTATACGAGCCGCTCGTACCCACCAATCCTGCGATTTCGAGCCGCCAGACATCCAGGTTGGGTGTTGGATCAATGGGATTTTGTGTTACGACATAATGTTTGCTATTTGGTGTAATGGGCGATGTCATCCCGTTGTTTGGATATGCGCTCAACCCATCGTAAGAAGCATACCGGCTCAAGTATTCTCGCACGAGACCAAATGATGCCGCGGCAGCGCCCAGGCTGAGCGTTGCAACGCCCGCACGTGCGAGCAACTGGCGGCGACTCAGCACAGCCTCGGCAGCGCCGGGGACGCTTTGTTTTGGCAGCAATGCTCGATAGGCAAGACAGAGCGCCACGCTATAAAGGCTGAAATCGGCGAGCAAGCTGAGCGCGGTAACTAACATGGCCCAACCGACCGGCAGCCCGAGAAAATTCTGTCCGAGCTCGCCCCAGAACAGCAGAACACCGGCCAGTGTCATTATGATGGCCAGCGCCGCCGCCCTTAGCCACTCACGCCGTGAGGGGCGATATCCTTTCGCCGACATTATTCCGCGCACTACAATCGCATAGAGTAGCCCCAGCAGCGTTCCCAGACCGATCATGCCGAGTAAGGCCAGGCCAAGCGGAATAGTTTTGGAGTTCGGGGCAAACTTGACGAGAAGATTGACAAAGGTGTCCGCTGATAACAGTTTGAGCACATGGTAGCTAAAGAGCTCTACGGGGGTAGGTATACCGGCGGCCAGGCGTAAGATTCCCATCAGCACTACGCTTAGCAGGCTCGCCAGCAGACCTGCTCCTAAAGCAGCAAATACACCCGCAATCAGAGGCCGCGCAAAGAAACGAGGGAACGGCCTCGGGGAAGATTCTCTTTTTTTGCTAGAAGTTTGCTGTTGAGTATGTTGCATAACGCTCCTTCGAATAAACAGGCACTCATCCACACTCCCTGTTTTTGCCTTTACACGAAAGTACACGAAGGAGACGTGAGTTTCTTACTACGGTTGACGTTTGGACTCATTCAGCAAAGGCATATTTAAGCGGTCCCAAACGTTAAACCCAACTCGCGAAGCCACTTGCGATAGGCAATGGCGGTGCGGTCAGAGCGCAGGTGTAGCTCGGCTTGCAAGTCTAGCGGCAAGAGTTCAGGCCGTTGGGATTCCACAATCGGAATATCTTGCAGAGTGATGACATCCTCAAACTGCCTCACCTGCTCATCGCTGATACCAGCGTCGTAATCCCTTGCCACATAGGTCCATGCGATAGATGCGCGTTCGGAGACGGGCGTCACAGTAAAATACATAGCAAAACGGGGGCCAGATGAAGATTTAATAAAGAAAGCAGTCAAGCAGCGTACAACCTCGTAGGTATACGTGACGTTGGCTCCTTTGCCTGAACCATCGGGATCAGGCTGCCAGACCGTGATATCGCGTGCCGTCACTCCATCGGGGCGTACTTCGGCTTCATAATCGTTAATTTCGGGGTGTTCAGGATCGCCCAGGTAGCCAGCGTGTACAAAAGGAAAATGGGTCACATCCAGAAAATTCTCGATGGCACGCGGCCCACTGGCATTATAGTGATAGGGTCCGCAGTGAATTTTACGAAACGACGTATCATCCCACTGAGCAAAGGGCGGAATATCCTGTGTTGGATTACCCAGACAAACCCAGATCCAGTTATACTTCTCACGAACTTGATAGGTTTTGACACAGGCTGTGGCAGGTGGTTTTTGTGTCGGGTGAGCGGGGAAACGAATGCACTGTCCGGCTTCATTGTACGTCCAGCCGTGATAGGGACACATCAAGGTCTCACCCTGGATTTTTCCGAGCGAGAGCCGTGTACCCCGATGCACGCACAGATCGCGCCAAGCGTGGATCTTATCACCCACGCGCCACAATACAAGGTCTTCTTCGAGCAAACGGACAGCCACCGGCTTATCTGCTTTAAGGTCGGGTGCATACGCGACCACATGCCAATCATTCATGAGAACAGGATCATGCAACATTATCGTTCCTTTCGTAGGAGTCACCAATGGGGACTAGCATTTCTTTATAAGACTATAACGTATCTTTTCAAGGAAATCTTTTCGAGGCAATCTACTGTCTTGACAAGGGGGGATACCTTATTTAGATTTTATCTCTCTCTTTGCTTTTACTCACTAGAATCCGTTCTTATCCATCGGAAAAAGATATTTGGCAATCCAAATTATGGCTCGTACCTTAAAAGGATTAGCACAGACTTAAGAAACACTTAATGTTCTGATCTCTCTTCCGGTCTCGCTTTTTTCTCTCGTTGATTGGCCTCTCTTTCGATTCTCTCACCTAATTCCAACTGAAGTAGTAGATAACATAAATTCGGGGCAGGATCAAAATGTGGTTGGTCACTGCGGTCAGGATCATTGTGGCTATGAGGGCACATCAAGCCCCGCCCAGAGGGACGGAGCTTGATGGACTGTAAGCAGTCGATCGGACGAGGCGTTAAGCCGCTACGGATAGCTCACCACGGTGACCGGAGTATCCGGGTTGGCGATGGTCGACGACCCGCCTGTGCCGTTGATCACGTGCAGGATGCCACCAAACCCGGACTTGGAGAGGAAGATCGTGAGCAGATCTTTGAGACTTCCCGCCGGGAGGGTGCTGGGAACTTCAAACGCGTTTTCGGCGTAGATGTTCACGCCCTGGTTGAAGAAGCTGTAGCTACCCATACCATATCCGTGGAAGCTGGTCACATTGCTGGCAACCTTGAAGGCCGCCCAACCGTCGACACCAGGAGCCTCCATCCATGCCGCCTGGCTGGGCGGGTCGTAGGGCATCTCATTCTGGAAGAAGATGTCTGTGCCGCCATTCCCGTTCCAGATCACCTCGTATTGCTGGTAGTGCTCGACGAAAAGGCCATACGCGGTCACGTTGTCACCGTTGACGATAAGACCGGTATTGGCGGTGTTACTGGTCCAGCCCACACCGGTGCCATGGTCGGCCCGCCATGCCCAGATGTCATCGAGGATGACATTGGCGCTGTTGACGACCAGGCTGGTCGTCGCGCTGCCCGGCTCCGCGCCGCCGATACGGAAGAACACATCCTGAAGAGCCGGCGGGTCGGAGGCGTATTGGTTATTGTGCATGGCGCTACTTCCGACCTGGAGCAGCACCGGAGAGTTCGCTGCGCCCGCGTCGAAGATCAGTTCGGAGATCATGATCCCCGGCGCATTGGCGACTTGCATGGACACGATCCCGTTTTGAGGGATCAGCGTTGGGAAGCCGAGACCGAGCACCACGGTATCGGGATTCGTCACGTTGAGGCTCTGGCTCAGATTATAGATCCCTGGAGTCAGGATCAGGTTCTTACCACTCGCTAACGCGCTATTGATCGTCGCCGCGGAGTCGCTCGGCTGGGCGATGAAAAACTTGCTGATCGGGATAGACGAACCAGGGGTTGCGCCGTTCGCCCAGGTCGTGCCGGAGGTGTTCGTCTGGACTGAAGGGACGAAGACGTTGTCGTTCCCGCTGGAATCGGTGTAGAGGTATGGCGCCTCGCGTGTCACCGGGCTGGTCGCGAGCGTGGTCCGTTGCTCCAACCAGTAATCTGGCTGCCAGTGATTTTTGAGTCGGCGATGAAACCGCCACTCGCGTAATTCGGCTGGGTGCAAAAGTCCTGAAGCGTGGTTGTTCCGTTGATCTGAACCCGGCGCACCGGCGCGGCCTGTGATACCGCCCAGAATTCGCCGTTATAGCAGCCCGAGTTCGGCGTGGTCACATTGATAGTCAGATTTGACAACGAGCGCCAGAAGTTTACCAGCGCGGTGCAGTTGTTGGCGCCGAGGCACTGGTTGTAGACATCGATGGACCCGTTGATGACGACGTCGCTCGGGGAGAGGCCGAGACCCGCCACGCTGGTATAGTAACCGACCTGGAAGTTCAGAGGGTTGGCGCTGGAGCCATAGGTACCGGGCTCGAACAGCAGAGCATAGCGCTGAGTCCCGAACTGGTTGGGGACCTGCTGGTTTGCTATCGAGTTGACCGTTGATTGGATCTGGCTTAGCGGCATGCTGGGATTGAAGATGTAGACGTTGGGACCAAAGTTGGGGGGCCCCCCTGTCGGCGTCGACGTTGGTGTGGGGGTTGGTGGCGTTCCGCCAAGCACCTCAACACCATTGACCAGAGAATTATCTTTAACAGTCGTGAACTGGATGGTGATTGTTCCAGTCGAACTGGCAGTCGCGTTAAATTGCTCGGCGATCGCGATATATTCTCCGCCTGCTGTAGCGAAGATATCAAAATTGCTCAGTACCTGCTGACCGTTGATACTGGCATTGAAAATGCGTTGGCCTGCAGCCGTCCAATAGGTTTCCGCAAAGTCCAGACGAACCGTGTAGGTGTTACCTGCTGTCAGATTTGGAATGGTGTAGGTAAAGTTCCCATGGCGATTGCTCTGGTAGACGGCTTGCGGTGCTGGATTGGTCACACCGCTGGTCGTAATCGCGTGTGTGGTAGACGATGTTGTTCCACCTGTGAAGTCCGTATCTGCGATAAATGGGGAAACAGCTGGACCCCCGGCGTTAATTTGCACTCCACCTGCTGCATAAGTAGTAGAAGAGCGAGTGAGTAGAGGAAGGATTGTGAAGAATCCAATCATGAGACTGAGCATGACTAGACCTATCAGCGGTTGAACTGATATTCGACGCATCCTAGCGCCGAGATGATGTGCATCTCTTTTGCGGCTCAAAGAGGCCGGCGTGCCTTTTGTCACCATCAATCGCCCTCTGGCACAAGACTGCGATTTCAACCAGATTCATTGGAATGATTGGGAAGCTGGCTATCTTGCGACGAAACATCTGCTCAGCCTGGGGCACAGGTCTATTTGGACGATTAGCGGACCTCTTCAGGGCCTGCCGCGCTGGCAGAGCGCTTTCGACCGCCACCAGGGCTGGCAACAGGCTCTAGCGGAACAGGGGATCTCGGGGTCACCTGACCGGTCGTTTGATGGCAATTATACCTGTCAGGGGGGGTACGAAGCTACTATGCGGCTCCTCAAGCAGGCGGGGACAAAGAGCAAATTGCCGACGGCTCTCTTCATCGCCAATGATGAGATGGCCATGGGTACATCAAGGGCGCTCCATTACGCGGGGATTCGCGTTCCACAAGAGGTTGCCCTGGTCAATGTTGGCGATACTCGCTTTACAACCCATATGGCGCCAGCGCTGACATCTCTCGCTCATCCAGTCGCTGAGGCGGGAAAAATAGCTGCTCACCTTCTACTAGAGCAGTTTGCCGCTAGCGATCCTCTCCCAGCGCAAAATATTATGCTCAGCTTTGATCTGCGGATACGTGAGTCCTGTGGTTCTAATCCGGAACCTTCAGGACCGTTTTTCTAACGCGACCACCTTATGTTGTCATTGGGTGATAGCAATATTGGTAAGTATACACATGCTGTTGTGTGCCAGACCAGTTGTGCGCCTATGCCCACGAGATGTGCAACGAGGTATACGAGATCTGGCGCATATGCCACCACATGCCAGTCGTTGAGTAGTACTGGGTCATTGAGCATAGGTCTTCCTTTCGATTGTTAGGCAAGGTTCAATATGGACGAAAGGTTCTTGACCGTTTGAACAGTCGCACCGTGTCACCTTGAGCGCAGCGAAGGGTCTCTCGCGACCGGCAGGGAGATCCTTCGCTGCGCTCAGGATGACAGTACTTGTGAGGATGTACAGGTATCACCTGCGATTGCTGCCTGCGAGATCCTTCGCTGCGCTCAGGATGACAGGGCTGGAACTTTTTGGTGCTTGAGGCACTGTCAAGTTCATTTGAACCATGCCTTAGATTTGGAAAATCGTTGTGTACTGGCTGGCAGGTGGCGTAGTATCCGTTCGGGCCAGCATCGTTAGAGTAAACGAACCACCATTCTGTGGCATAAGGAACGTAATAGTGCCAGTTGCACCAGTTGTGCCAGCGGCAATACTACTGTCTAAGGTTGTGTTTGTTGGAGGATTCGTGATATTGCCCGATTGTAGCCGCCCATAATCATTTATACTGTAGTAATAGGTATCTGATGTAGGGTTGTTGACCTTGAGCGTTACGACAATGTACCTCATTCCACTATCAGCTTGCTTGCCATCAGCGCTAAAACTCGATGTCACGGTTGTCAATGTCCACTTGAGACCCGCGTACTGAAATGCCGTATTTGGGCTGGTCGTCTTGAGTTGATACTTGCTCAGGTCTGCATTCCCCGTCAAAGCAACATCCATTTGCGCCTGGCTCGCAGCACCGAGTCGCAAAGTAAGCTTGTTGAGATCGGCACTTGATGACAGAGGGAAATCTACCCAGTTCGTGCGGGTTACAGTCTGGTCGATGCCACCACTGTCGTGTTCGTTACCAGGAGCAACACTCGTTCCATCAGGTAAAATCAACCGGAAGTTATCACCGTAAGAAAGGTATACCGTGCTAGCCGTTGGGTTATGCTCCTTAAGGTTAAGACGCACCAAAACGGGTGTGCTCCCACCAGGGTCGTCAGAGAAACTGCTCGCTTCCTGGGCATTGAGGATGGTGAGATCGGTACTTGAGTAGGTTATTTGGGCATTGATTTGTGCTGTTGTCAAAGGCACTGATGGTGTACTTCCAGTTCCGGTAGTAGCGGTACTCCCGGTTCCCGTGGTAGTGCTAGTGGGTACACTACCCAGAACGCTGCGAGAAGAGTTTTTCTGTGTTTTTGTGTATACCGGAAGGGGTTGAGCGTTCTGTAAAGGCGGCTGATATCCTTGTGGGCCTGGTGATGATGGCTGGTACACTTGCTGTTCCTGGTGGGGATACATTGTAGGAGGTTGTGATGCGTGCAGAGATGAATCAGGAGGTGGGGGAGGAGTTAGCGAGGAGCCTTCTCCGCTGTGGGAGTAGCTGGTAAATTGGTCAGATGCAGCATCCGTTGATGCCCCACAATTTGGGCAGAAACGCATGTTTGCCGGGACAGGGGTCCCGCACCGGGAGCAAGAAGGTGTGGACGATTGTGACATAATGTTTTTCCTTTCGATGAAGCCTACGGGTGACGGACGGTATAGCCTGGTGAGACAATCATGGTATTGATAGTATTAGCGCAGGCAGTGCTCACGCCCATGGCTCTTTACGGGTCGTGAAGATGCTAGAGTCAGTGGTAAATCTAAAGGTAGAGATTGTGGTTAGCCAACTATACCAGGTGGGCGTTGCCACTTCGTATGACGTGGCTCAGGGGAATTTCGATGAGTTAATCCACAGTATACACCATTTTTATAAGAATAGCTATGCTTTGTCTCCTTTCTTCAATATCGTACGTACTATTATCGTATTAACAAACTAGAAAGAAATCTTTGGAATCTCTAAGGAGAGAGCTATGGCTGTATTCGCATCTTTGTTTGGCAAACTGGGCCAGCGCCTTTCCCCTGGCGACATTGGCGAAACCCTTCGTTCTCATGTCGGACCCGTCCCCAATCCGCTCAGCGAACGGAGTAAACACCTGCAACCACGCATACATGATGCGAAGATGGTCAAGAGTGTCTGCCCTTACTGCGCTGTTGGCTGTGGACAGCGTGTGTACGTTAAGGATGGCAAGGTGATCGACATCGAAGGCGACTACGATAGTCCTGTCAGTGGTGGGTGTCTCTGCCCGAAAGGTAGCGCGAGTTACCAACTGGATATCAATAGCAGGCGCTGGACAACCGTAAAATATCGAGCGCCATACAGTACAGAGTGGGAAGACAAGCCATTGGATTGGGCCATGGATCGTGTCGCGCAACTGGTCTACGAGACGCGTGAGGCAACCTTCAAGGAGACGAACGAAGAAGGCAAGCCCATCAATAACACGGTGGCCATAGGTTCACTTGGTGGAGCAACGCTTGATAACGAGGAGAACTACCTCATTACCAAGCTTTTTCACTCCCTGGGCATGGTGTGTATCGAAAACCAGGCCCGTATATGACACAGCGCCTCTGTGCCGGGTCTCGGCGCAAGCTTTGGTCGTGGCGCCGCTAATACCTTCCTGCAGGATTTACAGAATAGCGACTGCATTTTAATACAGGGAAGCAACTTTGCCGAATGTCACCCGGTCGGATTTCGCTGGGTCATGGCGGCCAAAGAGCGAGGAGCAACCATCATTCATGTCGATCCCCACTTCTCGCGCACCTCGCAAATGGCTGATATCTATGCCCCTATCCGCGTTGGCAGCGATATCGCTTTCCTGGGAGGATTAATCAACTACGTCCTCCAGAACGACCTCTATTTCAAGGAGTATGTACAGGCGTATAGCAATGCCACGTTCATCGTGGGTGACGATTTCCAGGATGCCGAGGATCTGGAGGGAATCTTCTCTGGCTTGAGGCCCGACCACAGCGACTACAATACTGCGAGCTGGCAGTACAAATTGACGAAAAAGGGGGAGTCGCAAGAGCCAACAGACGAACCGTCCAGCAAGACTGCTGCTCCCAAAAAAGGGGCAACCAGCCACCACAATGAGCAACAGATCGTGCCGGATGCTCAAGAAGGCCAGGGACTGCTGCCCCATGCTCATCCCAGCCAGGTCGTACACGATGAAACGATGCAGCATCCGCGCTGCGTCTTGCAAATCCTCAAACGGCACTACGCGCGCTACACTCCAGAGGTGGTCGAGCAGGTCTGTGGAGTTCCTCGGGACCTCTTCCTCAAGATCGCGGATACACTGGTAAAAAACTCTGGACGCGAACGAACCACGAACATTTCATACGCTGTTGGCTGGACCCAGCACACTACCGGCGTACAGATGATCCGTGCCGGCGGAATTTTGCAGCTCTTGCTGGGCAATATAGGGCGACCTGGCGGTGGTGTCATGGCGCTGCGGGGTCATGCCAACATACAAGGCTCCACTGATATCGCAACGCTGTACAACCTGTTGCCGGGCTACCTGGTCATGCCCAGTGCGGTGCGCGGCGAGTACGACTTAGACACATATATGCAGCATAATTCTCAGGATGCCGGCTGGTGGGTGCATTATCCTGAGTACTTTGTAAGTCTCATGAAGGCCTGGTACGGGAACGCCGCCACGAAGGAGAATGACTGGGCTTTCAACTACCTGCCCAAGGTCGTTGAGGACCACTCAGACCTGGCCATGTTTGTCACCATGAAGGATGGGAAAATGAAGGGCTTCTTCTCAATGGGCCAGAACCCGGCGGGAGGCGGCGTCAATGCTGGCTTCCACCGTGCCGCCCTGGAGAAGCTGGATTGGATGGTCGTACGTGATCTCTACGAAATCGAGACGGCAGCATATTGGAAACGGCCAGGCGTTGATCCTACCAAAATCCCTACGGAGGTCTTTTTCCTTCCTGCCGCCTCACATGTGGAGAAAGAGGGCAGTTTCACCAATACGCAGCGCCTCATCCAATACCGTGATCAAGCTGTAGACGCGCCGGATGATGCGCGGTCAGAGAACTGGTTTTTGACGGAACTCTACATTCGTATGAAAAATCTCTACAAGGATAGTACCAGAGAGCGTGACAAGCCTATCCAAAACTTGACCTGGAATTATCGCCGTGAGGGACCTCAGCAGGAACCCGTGGTCGATGATATCGTCAAGGAGATCAACGGCTACACCGTCGCCGATGGTAAGGTGGTCAAAGGCTTTACCCAGCTCAAAGCCGATGGCAGTACCGCCTGTGGCTGCTGGATTTTCTCCGGTATTATGCCGGAAGAGGGAAAGAACCTGGCACGCAGGCGTGAACCTGACAATTATGTCAGCCTGGGATGGTGCTTTACCTGGCCGGCCAACCGCCACATTCTCTATAATCGTGCTTCCGCCGATCCTGAAGGCAAGCCGTGGTCAGAGCGCAAGAAATACCTCTGGTGGGACCCCGAACACAATAATGGGGATGGAACAAAGGGTCGTTGGGTTGGCTACGATGTTCCAGACTTCCCAGAAACGAAGTCACCAACTGCCAAAGCAGACCCTGATGGTACAGGACTGGATACCCATGCCGGCACGGATCCATTCATAATGAACGTTGAAGGTCGCGGTCGGCTCTATGCTCCTAGTGGACTGACCGATGGCCCGCTGCCCACGTTCTATGAACCGGTAGAATCACCTGTCACGAATCTGCTCTACCCGCAGATGCCTACCAATCCTGTCGTGAAGCACTGGCGCAGGCCGGACAATCCCGAAAACGGAATTGCTAACCCGGAATATCCCTATGCGATCACCACCTACCGGCTCACCGAGCATCACGTGGGTGGTGCTATGTCACGCTGGTTACCCTGGCTCTCCGAACTACAACCGGAACTGTTCGCCGAGATTAGCGAGGAGCTGGCCGCTGAAAAGGGCGTCAAGAATGGCGACTGGATTACCCTCTGGACGAAACGTGGTGAGGTGGAGGCAAAGGCCATGGTCACACCGCGCATGAAACCCCTGCAGATAGAGGGTCGCACAGTCCATCAAATTGGCTTGCCGTACCACTGGGGCTATCAAGGCGTGGTGAAAGGCGATGTCGCCAACGATTTACTCCTCCTGGTAGCCGACCGCAACGTCAGCATGCACGATGCCAAAGCCTTTACCTGCAACATGCGTCCCGGTCGTCGCTCGAACCAGGGTCAGGATGGCAGTTTTGTAGCGCGTGAACTACCGTAATGGGGGAGGGAGAACATTCATGAGTCACGGATTTTTTACCGATACCACCCTCTGCATCGGCTGTAAAGCCTGCGAAGTTGCTTGCAAACAATGGAATCAATTACCTGCTGATGGCTATAAATTGACAAATTATAGTTACGACAATACCGTAGCGCTCTCCTCTACGACCTGGCGGCACGTCGCCTTCGTTGAGCAACCCCGACCGGCCAACGGAACGGGTAAGCAGGTAAACTGGTTGATGATGAGCGACGTTTGCAAACATTGTACCCACGCCGGCTGTATGGAAGCCTGCCCAACAGGGGCCATCATTCGCAATGAGTTCGGGGATGTCTACGTGCAGCCTGATATCTGTAATGGCTGTGGCTATTGTGTCCCTTCGTGTCCCTTTGGCGTGGTGGGCCGCAACAACGACACCGGGCTGGCGGCCAAATGTACTCTGTGCTATGACCGGCAGAAGGATGGGATTGAGCCTGCCTGTGCCAAAGCTTGCCCAACAGACTCCATCCTCTTTGGCGACCTGGATGACATGAAAAAGCGCGCGAAAAAACGTGTGAGCGACCTCCACGCCCGGGGTGAAACGGCGGCCTACCTCTACGGCGTCGACGAAGATACCAGCGTCGGGGACCTCAATGCGTTTTTCTTGCTGATGGATCGGCCTTCCGTGTATAATCTGCCAGAGAAGCCTAAACTGCCCCAGGACAATGTCCTGCCAGGCTTCATGGCCAGCCTTGTAGCCGCAACATTTCTGACCCTCGCCACCGCCTTTTCCCTATGGAGGGGGAACAAATAAAAGGACTTGAAATCCACTACGCCACGTACGTGCTGGATAATGAATTTTAAAATATGAACCGGGATACGTTGTGGGTCATCCCTGGGACGATAATGAAGATTAACAAATTAATCGGGAAATGTGGTGGCGTTCCAGTGGGCCGATAAATCGGCGGTGGGCGCGATAAATCGGCCCCTACAGCCGAGTCATCGTCGTTCATGATATCCAGGGTATTTTGTTAAAGTTCATAATCGGTGGTAATAGGCATCAACCTATAAGGAGGAAGAGAGACAGGAAGCCGGTGTGTCCGTAGGGGCGAGCGCTGAGTGTTCCCTTCGATGTGAGCAGAAGCACCAGGCACGCGGGCGACCATAAAGGCCCACCCTTCCGCTCCACACCGCCCTCGCCCCTACGGACAGTGATGAGCTTTTTGATAGTTGATGCGTATCTGGGCCGATAAATCGGTGGTAATAGGCATCAACCTAAGTGACTTAACCATGTCACCCTGAGCGCCGCGGAGGGGCTGCGAGATCCTTCGCGGCGCTCAGGATGACAGGAAAAGCTCTGAACAGCACAATACGAGTGTAGAGGGGCTGCGAGATCCTTCGCTGCGCTCAGGATGACAAGGCTGGATTTTCCTGTTCCTTAGGAACTGTCAAGTTCATTTGAACCATGCCTAAAGTTTCATAATGCACACTGTACGGCGTCGCTTGTGGCTAGTGAAAGGAGTAGCAATACAATGAATAATAGGAGCGGAAACTCTTCAAGACGGCTTGCTGGGACCCCTACACTTATTAGCCCTGATCGAAGCGAAACCAGTGCAAGCCGCCGCAAAGAATGGACCGGGAAACCAAGCACCTATTATGGCATCCCACTCATCAAGAAGGCCCATTGGGGCTGGCAGATTTATCTCTACTTCTTCCTCGGTGGTATAGCAGGCGGCTCCTATCTTGTGTCAACCTTAGCCCATCTCCTGGGTATAGATAGCAAGCTGGTTCGCTCTGGACGCTATCTCTCATTTGCCTGTCTTCTCGCGAGCCCCATTCTCCTGATTATGGACCTGGGCCGGCCAGAGCGCTTCCACCACATGTTGCGCATTCTCAAGTTCCGCTCTCCCATGTCTATTGGCACATGGGCCCTCTCCGCCTTTGGCATGTTCTGTGGCCTCACAACTGCCCACCAGGTAGCAAAAGATGGACTCTTGAACTGGTTTCCACTTGCTGCACGGCTATTCAAAGCCTTACCGGTCAAAGTCATAGAGGTCTTTGGTAGTTTTTTTGGTCTTGTTGTTGCCTCTTACACCGGCGTGTTACTTTCTTCCACAGCCGTACCACTCTGGGCGCGAGCCAGGCACTTCTTAGGTCCATTGTTTCTCACATCCGGCCTGTCTACGAGCCTCTCCGCTCTTTCGCTTATCCTTTCCCTTGGTCGTTCCAGTCACGATACCCTTAAGCGCTTAGATCGCGCTGAAGTGATTGCCATGACGACGGAACTGGGTTTGATAGCATCGCTAATCCCGACCCTTGGCCCACTCGGCAAACCTCTCTTCAAAGGCCGGTTAGGTTTACTCTTTAATGCTGGCACCATTGGAGGTGGACTCCTGCTGCCCTTGCTTACGAAGGTGGGCTTCACATTGAGTGGAAGACCTGTTTCCCGAAGCATCAACATCGCTGCCTCGCTGCTGGCGCTTACAGGCGGGTTTATTCTCCGTTACGTCTGGGTTAAGGCGGGACGTATTTCAGCCGACGATCCCCTGGCAACCCACTACTACAATACAAAGTAGGGGAATGAGAAGTCCTGAATAGTTACGAAAGAATTTTCTTATGCCTACTCTACTTGCTGCGCGAGCTCAAATGGGAACTTCATTAGTTTTCCATATCATCTTTTCTGTGCTGGGAGTTGGCCTGCCTTTGCTCCTTTGTATCGCTGAAGGGCTTGCATCGGTGCTGTCATCGGGCCGCTCTTTGCCTTTGAGGGCTTTGCCTTCTTCCTGGAGGCCATCTTCTTCGGTATCTACCTTTATGGCTGGGATCGTCTCCCGCCGCGTATACACTGGTTGTGTTCCTTTCCTATCTGGATCGGTGGACTGGCCTCGGCCTGGTTTATCGTCACGACCAATGCCTGGATGAATACTCCCGCCGGCTTTGAGTTTACCAACGGCCAGCTGACAGGCATCAATACCATTCAAGCCATTTTCAACCCCAGTACGCCCTACGAGACGGTACACATGATCCTGGCCTGTTACGTGGCTTGCGGCTTTGCTGTTGCTGCTGTCTATGCCTTCTCCATGCTGCGCGGCAAGCGCGATGATTACCGGCGTAAAGGGCTACTCCTGGGCCTAGCTATGGGCCTGATCGCCACTCCCCTCCAGATCGTCAGTGGTGACTTCAATGCTCGTTACCTTGCTCACGCACAACCTATCAAATTGGCGGCCATGGAGGGGGTCTTCAAGACATCGAGCCATGTTCCATTGCACATCGGTGGCATCCCTGATCCAAATACACAGAAGTTCTATTATTCCATCGACATTCCCGATGGGTTAAGTCTCCTGGCCGACTACAACGCCAATGGGGTCATTCAAGGCCTTGACTCCGTTCCTCGCAATGATTGGCCCGACCCGGTTCCCGTCCATCTCTCTTTTGATGGCATGGTTGGCAGCGGTTTCTTCGCGTTGTTCATTGCCGTCTTGTTCTGGTCGCTCTACTTCCTGCGCAAACGGGTCATCCCCGAAAACCGCTGGTTATTGCGAGGTGTCGTGCTGGCCGGGGTGCTGGGCTTTCTCGCGGTAGAACTTGGCTGGATGGTCACCGAGGAAGGGCGACAACCGTGGGTCATCTATGGGTACCTGCGCACAAAAGACGCCGTCACAACGGCTCCATTCCTCAATATCACTTTCTTGATCTTCTCCGTCATTTATGTGGCATTGACGATAACGATGATCGTCCTGCTCTTGCGCCAGGCGCGTTTGCCGCTGCCAAAGATGGAGTGGAAGGAAGTGGCAAGTGGTCCGGAAAGCAGTGAGGAACTAAATGAACGCCAGAGGGTTGGCGTATAAGGGAGGGCTAGCGTATGATCACTTTACCCTACATTCTGCTCGCTATCATCTGGTTCGCGCTCATTGCGTACGCGGTGTTTGGCGGGGCCGATTTCGGCGCGGGCGTCTGGGATTTGCTCGCCTTCGGGCCTAACGCAGAGCACCAGCATAAAATAATTGACCAGGCGCTGGGGCCGGTCTGGGAAACCAATCACGTGTGGCTGGTCTTTCTGGTAGTCGGCCTGTTCTCTGCATTTCCCTCTCCCTTCGCGGTGATCGTAGTTGTCCTCTTTATACCACTGACTCTGGCATTGATAGGTACCGTCCTGCGCGGCGCTGCCTTCATCTTTCGCACGCATGGACTGAGATCCGAGAAGCCCTGGTTCAAGATGTGGAGCCGCATTTTTAGTTTCTCCAGCGTGATGACTCCCTTCTTCCTGGGCCTTTCAGCGGCAGCGGTTGCCAGCGGTCAGATACGTGTTCGAGGTGTACCTATCGAGACAAACCTCGGTTCTCTCTGGCTAACGCCCTTCTCCCTGACTATAGGGCTTATGGCTGTTACACTTTGTGCTACCCTGGCGGCAATCTTTCTTACGGTGGAGGCAACCAATACTAAAGAGGTTGAGCTTGCAGAGGGTTTTCGCTTGCGTGGCCTCGCTGCAGGGGCTCTGACAGCCCTGCTGGGTGCCATCGGTCTGCTTCTCTCTTCTTCTTTGGCGCCTTTTTTGTGGAATGGCATGATAGGTCATGCGCTTCCCCTGGTCATCGTTACCATGTTGATCGGGCTTGCAGCCGCCGCCACATTGTTTTTCAGGTACTATGCTGTCGCGCGTGTTTTAATTGTTGCTGAAACGGCATTCATACTTGGCTCGTGGGGAGTATCACAAATTCCCTACCTGCTTCCACCCGATGTAACCGTAGATGCCGGTGCTGGCCCACCCAGCACGCTTCTCCTGCTGCTTATTGGCATAATTATCGGCATGGCCCTCGTCTTGCCTTCCATGTGGTTTCTTTTCTATATCTTTAAGCTGAAGAGCAGCGTGGGTTTACTTGAGAAAGGTCCTTAGAGGAGGGACTTGAAATCCACTACGCCACGTACGTGCTGGATAAATCCGCACTCTACGCATGCATTGCTTGTGGCTAGTGATTAGGAGGATGCATGGAGACTCTAATCGTGTATGGTCTTGTTCTCTTGTTCTTCGTTCTCCTCGCTATATTCGTCGTGGGTGTTCTGGCAGCTCACCCGTACGCGGAACCCCCTGCAGCAGTGGAGAAAAGCGCTGCAGTTCAGAAAAGTTCTGCTGCCTCGGACAGCATGATCGCGTACGGTGTTCTGGGCGTAATAGTGACATTCCTGTTTGTGATAATGCTGCTCAGTGAAAGAGAACGTTCACATATACCTTCCTCATCTCCCGGCGCTTAGCTCAGAATCAATCAACCGAGCGCCCGCTCAAGGTCCTCGATGATATCCTCCACGTTCTCTACCCCCACCGAGAGCCGGATGAGCCCCGGAGAAATCCCGGCTGCTCTCCGCTCTTCGTCGCTCTGGTGAGCATGTATCATGGAAGCAGGATGCGTGATCAATGTTTCCACCCCTCCCAAACTCACTGCCAGCAGGCATAGCTCAGTGCTTCTGATGACCTTGTAGGCGGCATCATACCCACCCTTCATCTCAAACGAGAGCATACCTCCAAAGCCGCCTATCATCTGCTGCTTCGCCAGCTCATACTGTGGATGGGACGGCAAACCTGGATAATACACCCGCTCCACGGCGGAATGCTGCTCGAGAAACTGCGCCACGGCAAGTGCATTTTGATTATGCGCCGCCATGCGTAGTCCATAGGTCTGCAAACCGCGCCGTAAGAGCCAGGCGTCAAAAGGATGGAGCACAGGTCCATACACGCGCAAATATTCCCAGGCATTGTCAATCAACCGTCGTGCGCCCATAATAGCCCCGGCCGTCACATCGGCATGTCCATTGAGGTACTTGGTCGCGCTGTGCACCACCAGGTCATAGCCGAGTTCGAGGGGCCGCTGGTTATAGGGAGAAGCGAATGTATTGTCGGTAATAGCCAGAGCCCCTGCCGCGTGCGCGATCTCAGCAGTGGCCCGCAGGTCTGTCAGGTCCATCGTTGGGTTCGTTGGTGATTCGGTATAGATGATCTTTGTATTGGGACGGAGCGCTTGCGCAAAGGCAGCGGGGTCGCGCTGGTCCACCTGTGTCACCGTAATGCCATATCTTGGCAAGGTATGGGCAAGTAGAGACATCGTCGCTGTATAATGCGTGTATTGTGCTATCACATGATCACCCGCCTGCACATTCCCCATGATAGCAATGGTGATAGCCGCCATCCCGGAACCTACCGCCAGAGCGGCCTCGCTGCCCTCCAGTTCTGCCAGGGGCGCCTCTACCTGTTTCGTATTCGGTGAACCATAACGTGTATAGTATGCTGTAGGCGCGACCTGCTCGGCCAGTTCTGCACCTTCTTCTGGCGTTCGCAGCACAAAGGTGCTGGTTTGAAATAGTGGTGGCGATACGGCCGTCGTATCATTTGCAACCTGCGCACTGTGTATCAGCCGGGTCTGCATACCCTGCCTCCGCCCGTGCTTATTCATCTGATAGTCTCCTTAATTCTCTCAAACTCTATTTGTTCATGCCTTCCTATTCTATCAAACAAGGATGTTTGCATGGTATACTTCTCTTGAAAGTTCACCAGGGCCCAGCACACGAAGAGGCCCATAGCGACAGGAGAGAGGTCATGGCAACAATGGCAGACGGAAAGCTGACCGGTCAGGTAGCCTTAATCACAGGAGCCAGTTCGGGAATCGGTGGGGCTATCGCTCGCGCATTCCTCAACGAGGGCGCTGATCTCGTTGTCGTAGCGCGCCGGCAAGAACGGCTCCAGGCGATGGCTGAGGAAGCACTAAAGAGCGGCCGGCGATGTTTGGTCGTCGAGGGAGACGTGCGCGAAGAGGAGACAGCGGTTCGTGCAGTTCAGGCAGCGGTCCAACAACTGGGCCATCTGGATATCCTTGTCAATAATGCCGGTATTGGCAGGTATGCTGACCTCGTACAGACAAGCGCTGACGACTTTGATGCGATGATGGATACAAATATGCGCAGTACCTTCTTGTTTACTCGCCATGTCGTCCCCGTCTTGCTTGAGCGTGGAACAGGCACCATCATTACTATCGCATCTATGGCCGGAGTGATGGGGTTTGCGGGCGAAGCGGTCTATTGCGCTACCAAATTCGCGCAGGTAGGCTTCACTCAGGCGCTTGATCGCGAGCTGCGTCCCCATGGCATCAAAGTCGGCGTCGTCTGTCCTGGTGGAGTGAAGACGGAATTTGCCATCGGAACGGGGCGAACCGAGGAGGGAGTAGCAGCATCAGGTATGCTGGAGGCTGAAGATGTTGCCGCAGCCGCCCTGCTCATGGCTACCCAGCCCCCACACTCGCGCATCACCGAGATTCGCATGCGTCCCATGGTAGAGCCACTCTTCGGCCGTGATCCGGCGTAAATTTGAAACACAGGAGGAGGTGAACGCAATGTCCGATGAAACGTCTCCAACTAATGAGCAAGTTACAACACTCAAAGCCCAGGTCTATGCGCTAGTGCGGGCATGTCCTGCCGGCCGCGTGACAACTTACGGATGGATCGGGAAAGCACTTGGCTATCCACGTGGGGCGCGCATGATCGGCTGGATCATGAACGAATCGCCGGAGGGAGTGCCTGCGCAGCGTGTCATCAATAGCAAAGGTGAATTATCGGGAAGCTGGGCCTTCGGGCAGCGCGGGAGGATGCGCGAGCTGCTGGAGGCAGAGGGCATCGTCTTCTCCCCAGAAGAGCGGGTGGACCTCAAACGCTATGGCTGGGATCCCTCACGAGACCTCGATGAAGAGGAGCGCAAACATATCCTGGACGAGGCCGCTAACATTGCCGCCGCTCCCAGCGAACGACTTTTGGGTCTCATGCGCAGCGACCCGGCCTCGCCACTTCGCGATTAGAGGATGCCTCGTGAGAAAGCTGCGCTTGGGACGCACAGCCCCTTTCAAATGAAACGGTGGAGCTACCTTCGCTCGTGTTACAGAAATGAGGGCCCAGTTACTGGGAAATACGATCAGAAGAACAAAAGATACATTTTATCCTCATCTGATTAGGAAGTTCTCAACACGAACGGCTGGGAGGAGAAGGTTTGATCTGGCTCCAACATTTTCAGGGCAACACGAGGAAGGAGAAGCTGAATGGACTCGCCGCGCATCTTGCTCGTCGATGACGACACAGCACTACTCGAGGCACTTCCTCACATGATAGCGCTGCGCATCCATGGTGTGCGAGTGGATACATCCGACTCGGCACCGCAAGCGCTCGAGCTGATACAAGATCACGACTACGATGCAGTCGTGAGTGATATCAGGATGCAGGGAATGGATGGATTAGAGCTATTGGCACAGCTACAAGTGCTGCGACCTGAGGTTCCGACCCTGCTCATCAGCGGCCATGCGGATCAGTCGCTGGTCATCCAGGCGCTACGGAGTGGGGCTTACGATTTCATCCAGAAGCCAATCGATCGTGTCTATTTCGTGGCCGCCTTGCATCGCGCCATTCAAACCCGTCAGTTGCGCCGCCAGGTTCAAGAGCAGCAGCGAGCTCTAGAATTGCATGCGCAGACGCTGGAGCAGGAGGTGGAGCAGCGAACGCGCGAGTTTCTGACGACCAGGGAGGCCCGGGATGCGCTCGTTCGAGACCTGCTCGACTGCTCCCTCATCAAGTCCGGCGAGTTCGTTTTGCATCCAGAATGCTGCAATCTGGTTGAGCTGTGCCAGCAGGTTCTGGAAGCGTATACTGCCGGAGCTGGCCTTGCGCTTACCTTCGAGTCGGATCTAGAGACAATCGAAGTCAGTGTGGACCGCGAGCGCATTAGCCAGGTGCTCATCCACCTGCTCTCGAATGCGCGCAATGGTTCTCTCGCTGGCTCACCCATCACGATCACACTGCACCGTGCAGGAGATGATGCTATCATTAGTGTCCATGATATGGGAAGAGGAATAGCGGAGGAGCTACTTCCCCACATCTTTGAGCAATTCTACCGTATTCCCGACGCGGAAATTCCGGCGGGCGCACGTCCGGGCGTCGGGTTAGGACTTTATCTCTCACGGTACATCGTAGAACTGCACGGCGGACGTATCGAGGTAGAGAGCAGTCCCGGCAAAGGGAGTACGTTTTCGGTTGTGCTGCCGCTGGGTATTGATCCGAGCGAAGACGAGATGAAGCTTACAGAAAGCGATCCAACCCTTTTCCAGGCACCGCGATGGCTTGTCTCCTGAGAATGGAACAAAAGGGGCTGTTCACTGATCAGTTCTGTTGACGACTCAAGAGGTCAGGCAGCCATCCTCTTCATGATCCTCCCACCTAATTCCTTATCTCCAATTGTCTGAAACGAGAGAGGCAATTTTGCATCTTCCTTCTGGGTAAGTAGTATTGCACAAACAAACTCCATAGCTGCCAGAGTGTGATATAATAAACTCTACGTGCACAAACGATCAGTCGGTTGAAAACCCCTAGTTGAATTGCAATTGTGTCTGTTGTGGAGTAGAATGAGTCCAGCTAGGGAGAGATACCTACTTTCACCTTCTTGCTTTACCTTAGCAGACAGTTTGTTGCCGCCTCTACGGCGCTTGTTGTGATTGAGATCGGTTCTCACTCCCAAGAGTAACCGAGAAGAAAGGAGAGGAGCATATGTCAACACACAACACCGATCAGCCGCTCAGTGCTGGTCAAATTGTTGCCGAAGCACGCAAATCCGTCCCGGAGGTCACCGTAGCACAAGCGAAGGAGGAGTTGGATCAGGGGCAAGCCGGCCTACTGCTTGACGTTAGAGAGTCGGCTGAGTGGGACAAGGGGCATATTCCAGGAGCGGTCCTGGCCCCACGTGGCATGCTTGAGTGGTATGCCGACCCAACAACCCCCTATGCCAAACCAGAGATCACGACGAACCGAGATGCCCGGATCATCGTGCAATGCGCATCTGGTGGGCGATCGATGCTAGCGGCTGAGACACTCAAGAAAATGGGCTACAACAACGTGGTGAATATGGCTGGCGGGTTCACCGAATGGGCCAAGCAAGGCTTGCCCGTCGAGTCACCGACAAGTTGAGGGACCGATTCCTCAGAGAGGATGAGGCCTTAGACAACGAAGCAGACGTTCTCCACCCACACGGTTCCCTCCACAGCGATGCTCTTTCACCGAGATACGACCTCTTTTGACCAAAGATGGGCGGAGAAGAGGAGAGAATGAGTCTTTGTATCACGTAGGCTATTACCAGCCGCAAGGGGGGAGAACAGCCCACGTGATACAGCCCTTTCCTCGCACTAACATCTCCTCATGCACATCCCACCAGGTGTATATTGTCCTGGCGAACTATCGTATTGAAGGTAGTGACAATCACCAGCTTTTTCCCCTTGACATACACCTCTTCTATCAGTATACTTACTCGTAAGCGATCTCGGAAGCGCTTCCGAGATCGCTAATAAAAGACTTATTTCGGAAGCGCTTCCGAGGACCTTTCAGTATTTGCAATGGGAAGGAACCCATGCCAAAGAAGTGTACGATCGACGATATCGCTCGCCTGGCTGATGTATCCAGGACTACTGTCTCGCGTGTGTTGAATCACAAACCAGATGTAGACTCTGCGACACGGGAGCGCATTCTTCGTATCATTGAGGAACAGAACTTTGTTCCCAGCACCACGGCCTCCGGGCTCGCAGGTGGTCGCAGCCGGTTGATCGGTATGCTCATTCCGGCATGGGCGTGGCCACTTATTCCTGATCTTACCCCTGGCATCGTTGAAGTTGTCAAGCAAACGCAGTACGAACTGGTTCTCTATAGTATCAATGATGAAGATATCGAAAGGGACCGCAGTGAGGTCATTAACCGTCTTCTGGCGTCGGAACTGACGGCAGGACTCTTAGCCATCTTCCCTGCTCACGTATCCCAACATCTCACGCGGCTCTACAAGCAAGGATTTCCGATCGTGATTATTGATGACCAGGAGGTACAGGTCACCCCGTGGGTTGGAGCTGATAATACCACCGGTGCGTACAGCGCTGTTCGTCACCTTATCAGCCTTGGTCACCAGCGTATTGCTCACATTCAAGGGCCATCCGAGTACCTTGTCTCTCATGACCGCTACAATGGCTATCGCCAGGCTCTGCTCGAAGCAGGCATCACTCCGGACCCCGCTCTCGTGTTAGAGGGCGACTTCCTGGCGCCCACAGGGCGTACCTGTGCCGGCAAGTTCTTTGAACTCCCGCCAGAAAAACGCCCGACAGCCATTTTTGCAGGGAGCGACCAGATGGCGTACGGTGTCCTGGCTGCTGCTGAAGAGTATGGCTTATCTATCCCTCGGGATATAGCTCTCGTTGGCTTTGACGATGATGCTCCTTCTGTGCATACCAATCCGGCGCTTACTACTGTGCGGCAGCCATACATGGAGATGGGGCAGCGCGGTATCGAGTTGTTGCTGTCCATGCTGGACACGCCTGGGACTCATACACGCGGCAAAGGGCTCTCTAGTAAGTTAGAAGAAACACCCCGGGAGGCTAGTGGAGGAATATCTCCCACCGGAGCCCAACCCATTCGCATTCAACTTCCTACCAGCCTTGTAGTACGTGAGTCTTGCGGAGCTAACTATCAAAGCTCGATCTCAAGCTCACCGACGTCACGTAAGGCAATATAAAAGTTTTAGGCATGGTTCAAATGAACTTGACAGTGCCTCAAGCACCAGAAAGGTCCGGCCCTGTCACCCTGAGCGCAGCGAAGGGTCTGGCTCGATGGGCAGGGAGATCCTTCGCTGCGGTTTGAAATGCACTACGCCACGTCTCGTCTATGCGTCGCTTGTGGCTAGTGAAAGGAAGCTCAGGATGACAAGGTTGTCCTTCCTGCCTAGGTCTGGCCTACCCGGGCTCATACGCGGCTTAGGTTGATGCGTATCTTAACTCATCATATTGGCTGATCGATCAGGGGCAGGAGGTTTTTATGGTAGCCTATTCACGACTGCTTAGAGAACCTGCAACAGTACATGGAATTCTCTTTGTAGGAGCGCTGGTTGCAGCTCTTGTCCTGGGGTCGCTGGTGTCCCGCAATAGCTCTTATGCCACGGGCAGTGCTTATGTGCGGGTGAACCAGGTGGGATACATCAGCGGGGAAACAAAACGGGCTATCCTCATGGCGACGGGCTCTGTAAGTGGAGCTACCTTCAACGTTATTAACACGGCGAATGGACACAGTGTCTACAGCGCTCGTATTGGAGCCAGCCAGGGAAGCTGGAGCAGTGCCTTTCCCAATACCTATTTACTCGATCTCACTCCAGTACAGACCAGGGGAAGCTATACTATTCGGGTCGATGGCCCTATTTATGCCGCGCAATGTCTTGCCAGTGGGGAGAATATCTTTGACCTGGCAAAGACAAGCAGTGTTGGTCAACTGCTTACAGCAGCGGAATACGACTACTATCCTGAGGTAGAATGGCGCGACGACCTGGAGCTAGGCGCAACCGAGTTGTACTTCGCGACGGCTACAGGAAAGCTGCCACCAGATCTGCCTCACACTGATCCGATGTACTATTTGCAAAAAGCCGCCCACTGGGCCAGGCAATACATGCTCAGCCCGAATGATGGAACGGATTCACTCAATTTGTATGATGTTAGTGGGCTGGCTCACTACGAGCTCTCTCACGCTATCGCCCAGGCAGGTAATCCCGGTAATCTGGAAGTAACGCGGGGCGACCTGCTCAATGACCTGCGCCACCAGCTGGTCAATGGCACAACGCAAGCAGCGCACGACCCATTCGGTCTGGGAATCGCTTATGGCGGCCAGGATGCCTCGCCGCACGCGCTGGGCTACGCGCTCGAAGCTCAGTTCTATGATCAACTTGCTGGAGTGAGCACCTATAAGACCTTTGGCCTCACGCAGCGCAACTGGGTCTTAGGCGATAATGCCTGGGGGTCATCCTTTATCGCCGGTGCAGGCAGTACCTTCCCGTATTGTATGCAGCACCAGGTTGCCAACCTTGCTGGTTCGCTCGATGGCACACCACCCATTGTGCTGGGTGCGACGGTCGATGGCCCGAATGCCACAGCGAGTTTCCAGGGTCTGGGCTTACAGAGCGGCATGCGCAAGTGCCCACCTGCCGGTGGTGACCCGTTCAAGATATTTTCCAGTAAGGGTGCACGCTACATTGATAACGTCGCAGACTGGCCCAGCGTGGAACCCTCCGACGATTACACAGCATTAGGTATCCTTGTTTTCGCACAACAGGTGTCACTGTCGTGATTTTGAAGTTGTTATCATATTTGGTCCAACAATGTTGGTGGTGCGTTCGGGAAATTCGTGGAGAGAGAAGGCCGATAAATCGGGACTTGAAATGCATTACGCCACGTCTCCGCAGGTTTTAAATGCGTTACGCGACGTCTCGGCTACGCCTCCCTTGTCGCTAACGCAAGGAAGATGCGTCGCTTGTGGCTCATGCAATGAGGCGGTGTGCACGATAAATCGGCCCCTACAGACTCCCCAGGAATGAGCGAATGCACCAGTTAGGAGGTTTTCGATGATTACCTTTCACAGAAACGGGGTTCCCAATCTATTTCCTGTAAGGAAGACAAAGTGTGGAGTGCGGATTTATCCAGCACGGGGAACTTTACTCCTGTCATGTCTCGTGATTCTCACCCTGGTACTTGTTGCCTGCGGTGGGACTAATGCTACTCATAAGGTCAACAAGAACGCATCTCTTACACTTCTCGCTAACGCGAGTGGTGACTATCCCAGGAACTTCAACCCGTATTCTCCCAGTGTGATCAGTGGAACGCAAGGTATGATCTACGAGAGCTTACTTGCTTTCAACCGTCTCACTGGCGATGTGAAGCCCTGGTTGGCTTCGAGCTATGACCTTGCCAGCGACGCCACCAGTATCACATTTCACCTGCGCCCGGGAGTGCAGTGGTCCGATGGTCAGGCATTCACCAGTGATGATGTGGTGTTTACACTCGACCTGATCAGGAAGTATCCGGCAATGGATTTAACCGGTATAGGGCCCGTAATCAAAGACGTAAGCGCACCCGATGCGAGTACAGTCAAGGTTACCTTAAACAAGCCCTATTATCCGATCCTGTGGGACCTTGGCGGACAAGTGTTAATTCTTTCCAAGCACAAATGGTCCTCTGTAAAGGGGGATGGCTCCCAATATGCCGATCCAAACCCGATTGGTACGGGGCCTTTTGTTTTCAAGTCATTCACGCCGCAACTTGTCATCTTGAGCAAGAACCCGAAATTCTGGCAACCAGGCAAGCCTGAAGTAAGTGAACTGAAGATTCTCGCGTTCAATTCAAATACCAGTGCCGAATTGGCGCTACAGAAGGGTCAGATTGACTGGACGAACCTGTATATACCAGACATCCAGAAGACATACATCAATCTCGATAAGCAGCATAACCACTACTGGTTCCCTATCAGCGACGTTGTGATGCTCTATCTGAACCTGACCAAGTACCCGTTCAACCTGCTGCCGGTGCGCCAGGCAATCAGTTCTGCTATTGACCGTAACTCACTCTACAAAATAGGAGAAAGCGGCTACGAACCTCCTTCCACTCCAACAGCTCTGTTACCCCAGTTTAATGATTTTACAGCCCCTGAATACACAAATATGGCGTTCTCGGTAGAGACTGCCAGGTCGATGCAGTTACTGGAGGGAGCAGGCTTTACAAAAGGGTCAGATGGCATCTATGCCGATAAAAATGGCAAGAAGCTATCATTTAATCTGAACGTTGTCAGTGGATATACCGACTGGATCACCGATTGCCAGTTAATGGTTCAAGAGCTGAAAGCGGTCGGCATCAAAGCTAACGTCAATGTAATTGCCTTTGACGCCTATTATAACGCTTTGCAAAATGGTAGCTATGACATGGCTATGCTCTGGACCAACGCTGGCCCATCGCCATATTACCTGTACGATGGGCTGCTAAGAAGCACAAATAGCGCCCCTATCGGTCAACCGGCCGTCACAAACTTTGAACGCTGGATGGACCCGAACACCGACAAGCTGTTGGATCAGTATGCTACTTCAACTGATCCTGCTGTCCAGAAACAAGCCATCATCGGTCTTGAGAAGATCATGGTGGAGCAGTTACCGAGCATTCCATTGACGTACGACCCCTACTGGTATCAGTACAGCACAGCCAAATTCGTTGGCTGGCCTGATCAGCAGCACCCGTATGCCGCTCCTGGAACTGCCGAGTACCCTGATATTGAGTATGTTATTCTGAACCTCCACCCGGCCGGTTAGCCAATGAGGAGGGTGCCGGGACGAGCTTTCAGGAGTAGATTTGTGGAAAAGTGAGCCATAAAAAGAGATGGTGGGGATGCGGGGCATGACGGGTTACCTGTCCCCCAGATAGGGTTCCCACAAGGGCTTTCACGGGTAGGTTTTTTAGGTTACATGGGAAGTGGAAGGGCACGGCGGGCGACCATAAAGGCCCTCCCCGCGCCGCTCCACCTCCCTCGCCCCTACGGACTGGCGAGTTTCCAACAAACCTACCCATGTAAGCCCGCCCCATCCCCAGGGCAGGCACAAGACCTGCCCCTACTATGGACGCGTATATCCCATCCATCCATAGTGGGGGTTATAGAAAGGCAGTTTTGCATGCGTCACCTGTTACGTCGTATAGGTTTTTATCTCGTCGCGCTGTGGGCTTCGGCTACTCTGAATTTCCTCATCCCGCACCTGTCTCCGGGTAACCCGGCACAGGCGCTCATGGGTCGCATGAGGGGAAAACTCTCTCCTCAGGCCCAACATGCCTTAGAGATTTCGCTTGGAGTGAATCACGATCCTTTATGGTCGCAGTACGTGCAGTATATCAACAACCTGCTGCATGGCAACCTGGGAACCTCAATTACCTATCTTCCCACCCCTGTTGCTGTGGTGATCGGACAGGATCTCCCATGGACGCTCGTACTGGTTGGCGTTGCGCTCGTGCTTAGCTTTATTATTGGAACAGTGCTTGGCATCATCGTCGTCTGGTGGCGTGGTTCTTTCACGGACGGTGTACTCACGCCTTTTTTCACTTTTCTCTCTGCTATACCGTACTTCTGGCTGGCATTGGTTCTTCTCTACGTCCTTGGCTCGCAGCTCAACTGGTTTCCTATCCATGGAGGGTATGATACGGATACAACAGAGCCAGGTTTGAACCTTGACTTCATCTTGAGTGCGGCTCAATATGCCATCTTGCCAGCGCTGACTATTATTATCGGCTCTATTTCGGGATGGATGCTCGGTATGCGCAATGCGATGGTCACCACGCTTTCAGAAGATTACGTATTGATGGCCGAAGCAAAAGGACTTCCTCTGTGGAGAGTGATGTTTACTTATGGAGCACGCAATGCTATTTTGCCGAATATTACGGCCTTTGCGCTTTCTCTAGGCTTTGTGGTAAGTGGCTCATTGCTCACGGAAATCGTCTTTTCGTATCCAGGCATTGGCTTTGCCATACTACAGGCGGTTGATAACCTTGATTATGCGTTGTTACAGGGTATCTTCCTGGTGATTACCCTGGCTGTGCTGGGTGCAAACTTCCTGGCTGACCTGCTGTATGTTGTGCTCGATCCGCGAGTGCGCCTGGGGAGGAGTTAGATCGTGCTTATACCTACTACAACTACGTCTTCACCGGCAATGCTGCGCTTACGCGATTTGTGGCGGTTAGTTACGTTGAACCGCAAGATGGGCTTTGGCCTTGCTATCCTGACCTTCTTTGTACTGGTGGCGATCTTCGGGCCTCTGTTCTTTCCGCAAGACCCTAATGCTCTCAGTCAGGATGTTCTGCAGCCGCCATCGGCGGCTCACTTGTTGGGCACAACGCAAACGGGGCAGGATGTTCTGACCCAGGTTGTGGTTGGTACGCGTATTTCACTCTTCATGGGTTTTGCCATTGGCATCATGACAATGATCATCTCGATCATTATAGGCCTGAGCGCCGGTTACTTTGGCGGTTTGATCGATGAAGCGCTTTCATTGTTTACCAATATCTTCCTGGTGCTGCCTACGCTGCCCCTGGCGATCCTGCTTGCCGCCTTCGCTGCATACAGGGGACCATTGACCATCGTGATTGTGTTGACAGTGACGGGCTGGTCATGGGGGGCGCGAGTGCTACGTGCGCAAACACTCTCGATGCGCAGCCGGGAATATGTAGAAGCTGCGCGGGCGAGCGGAGAACCAGCGCTGCACATCATCTTCTTCGAGATTCTCCCTAACGAGATCGCGATTGTGGCTGCGCAGCTACTGGGTACCGTTATCTATGCCATTCTAGCCGAGACGGGACTGGAATTTCTGGGCCTGGGAGATATTACAAACACGAGTTGGGGTATAATGCTCTATTGGGCGGGCAATAACGATGCTCTCCTGCTTGGTGCCTGGTGGTGGATTTTGCCCCCCGGCTTGTGCATTGCCATACTGGGAGCAGGACTCGCCTTCATCAATTTCGGCATCGACGAGATCGCCAACCCCCGCCTGCGCAAAGAATCCAAACCAAAGAGAACCAGAAAGGTGGTAGCATTATGACAACGTATAGTCGCCCTGGGGCTGTCAACGCTAGCAATATGTTGTTGGAGATCAATCATGTCAGCGTGGACTACTCTGCCTCCAGTGGTACCGTCCATGCCTTGACGGATGTAAGCATTAGCCTGGAGCGAGGGCAAATCCTCGGACTGGCTGGTGAGAGCGGCAGTGGCAAGTCTACACTGGCCTATGCCATTACGCGTTTACTCCACCCGCCGGCAGTCATTACCGGGGGAGAGATACTGTATTACTCTCGTTCAAGTAATCGGGACAAGCGGGGACGATCACAAGGGTCCCCTGCATCCCAGGCCTCGACAAGTACGATTACAGAGCCTGTGGATATACTCCAAATGACCCCGGCGCAACTGCGTGCGTTCCGTTGGAGTGAACTCTCCATCGTCTTCCAAAGTGCCATGAATGCTCTCAACCCGGTATTGAATATCGGCGCGCAAATCATGGATGTGCTGCAGACCCATCGATCAGAACTGCGGCCAGACGCGCGTCGACAGCGTGCCATCGAACTGCTGCGCCTTGTCGGGATCGCCCCTGACCGTATTCGCAGCTATCCCCATGAACTGAGTGGGGGGATGCGCCAGCGGGCGATTATCGCCATTGCCCTGGCCCTCTCTCCAGAATTAATCGTCATGGATGAGCCGACGACTGCTCTGGATGTCGTAGTGCAGCGTGAAATTCTCATGAAGATTATTGGCTTGCGCAACGATTTCGGCTTTTCGGTAATCTTCATCACGCACGACCTCTCACTTTTGCTCGAAATGGCCGATAAAATTGCCATTATGTACGCGGGACGCATCGTCGAGATGGCAACGAGCCGCGAACTACATAGCCAGCCGCGCCATCCGTACAGCTACGGCCTGCTGAACTCATTCCCTACACTCCACGGGCCGCGCCGCAGGATGACAGGCATTCCTGGTTCCCCACCCGATCTACGTGCTATACCACCGGGCTGCGCTTTTCACCCGCGCTGCCCCTGCGTCTTTGACGCCTGTCCCGCTAACTTACCGGTACTTCTCCCTTCCACGGCTGAAACGCCGGAGCAGGTCGTCGCTTGCCATCTCTATGACCCCAGATTCAATACAGAAGGACCGCCAACCAATGCTGATTTTGCCGCCAAATACGAAGCCAGGTACGAGGCCCTGCAGGAAGCGAGGAAGGCGGAATGAACATCGAGGATAGAGTGAACTGGGCGAGGACAAGCCACATTGACTCCAAGTAAATCATAAGTAGAAAGGACTCCTTTCAGGATTGAGTGGCATAACGAGACCCACATTTGCGATGCGCCGAGTGCGCCTGACGCGGCTGGAGCAGCTCAGGAGGCGGATA